>MDSY01149165.1_pt1 | contig 14197 bp, 13 predicted proteins | sample 811131 | NCBI WGS metagenome assembly MDSY01 (sample SAMN05326643, study PRJNA326480) | marine metagenome | isolation source: seawater | place: Atlantic Ocean: South West | collected 2010 | reverse complement strand
ATGGTGAACAACCGCTTGTTCGAGGCGCTCGCGTGCGGCGCAGCGTTCGTGTCAGACCATTTTCCAGCTCTCGAGTCGATCTTCGCCGATAAAGTCTTCTACGCCAAAGAGCCGGGCGATGCCGCCAGGCTAGTATCGATGCTCCTGAACAATGCGACAGCGCGCGAAGCGGCGGCGGCAGCGGGTCGGAGGCACATTTTGCTGGGGCAGACCTACGACCATCGTGTTGACGAGCTCATCCCATGGCTGCGAAGCACCTTCAACAGGAAGTCCACTCAATGGCGGGGCCCCAGGAATGGGCAGTTTGCGGAAGAGCGCAAGAGCAACGGTGATGGTACCTCCTCGTCGGTGGACTGGCTCTCCTCGGCGCCGCTGCTGCGGCCCAACCGGCCATCGGTCACTCTCGTTTACGACGCGGTGTACTCGCCTTTCGCAACATCGCTTGCCCGAGGCTTCGACCTGCCGCTAGCCTTTGGCCTTCTCCCGGCATTGTCGATCCTCGAGGCGGATCAGCGCTTTAGACTTACTTTGCAGCCAATCGATACGACGGACTCGGCCGCACCTGCAGCGCTAAAAGCAGGAGCCGCATCGTCTGACCTTCTGCTCATACGGGCGAGTTGGGATTCCAGGCTTCGGCGAATGGTCTCTGCGATGGCCGCAAATTACCCACCATTCGAATCCTTAGAGAACGATTCGAAGTCATCGCGAGGAGATCGCTGGAGAAGGCGTGCGTCACTGGGGATTCTCCTTGCACCACATGCCTTCTGTGAAAGCAGTGCTGTGCTGCCACAAGAGGAGCTCAAAGCTTTCGATATGGTTGTGCACGATACCCCGTCTCTCAGTTGCTCGGCCGCAGAGCAGGTCTCTCCACAAGAGGATACAACTAACATCGCCGCCGACACGTTCGTGCTGAAGACGTCTTCTTGCACCCACTCCAATATGCTCCACGGTCTTGGCATCGACCTGGCTGCACTCCGTGACCGCTCAGAGGGCTGGGACGATGGAGATCTCGAGGAAGAAGGATCCCTCGCGGCAAGTGCAATGGATGGCGATTGGCAACATGTAGTGCTCGGGGGCCTAGGCAAACCTGTCGGATCTCGGGCACTAGCGATACTATGCGATCCACTGTTGCGTAATGCCTCGCGGGCAGTGTTGGTGCCTCCGTCGCCACTGACACTCATTGATCGGAAAGATCAAGATGCGGAAAGTGAGGCAAGGCGGAATGCCGCTGCCCTCCGCAACTGCGGCGTCGAGGTACGAATGAGTTATACGATGCTCCGAGAAGTTGCGACCATTTTCGATTGACATTAGTAAGATAACATTTCTTCGTGTATCGCCGTTCTACAGGTGGTAGAGCTTTCTCGGCCGGAACGGCTGGCCCGCCTTCTCAAGCCAGTGGAAGGATCATCTCAAGTAAAGCAAATCGAGGTCATAGATTCCCCGGATTGCCCCTCGCACGGGGAGATGACAGTGCTCGCTGCCCTTGCGTCGGGTTCGCAGGTGCGCGTTGCACCGGATAACGAAGCTCTCACAACATTACTTCACGACGAAGTTGAGGCTGTTTCCGTGCGTCAAAAAGCACCGCTGGAATCGTATATAATTGAGATGCCTGAGCGAAAGAGAGGGACAAGCGATGCGATGAGAACACATAATCGATTTGTGGAGGCACTTGGAGATGTGGTTGAAAGTGCCCTCTGGGCAATTCGGGAAAGTGCCACAATCGAGATCGTGAATCCTCGGAGCGGGGGTACTATTGATCGCCGTTCTTGCCAAGAAATGTTCGGTAAAGGCGCGGTGGCCTCGCTCCATGTTGATGTTAGTCTCACTGCGTTCCGCCTCCCCGACGATGGCATGTGGTGCCTCAATCTAGATGGCAAAGAGATTGCTTGCATCGGCGATAAGATGTTCGGAGCTGATATTCCAATTCCGCGGAGCGCTTGCTTTGAAAACTCTTCCGCGTCGCCAAGCGTTCGGTTAGAAGCAGTCCTGAAGGGTGGACTAGATCCACCATTCGTTGCTCGAATATCGGAGGTTGTCGAAGTGTTCGTGGTGTAATTGATATTCTTTATGCGCGAAGCGCGCACTTTTCTCGCATGCAAGCGGCAAGCGGACATGCAAGATGCAAGCGGAGAACTTCTCATTTGGCAATTCGGACGGGCAATTGGGATTTTTAATTTTTTGGGGTCGGGTGGATAGGGGATAGTGGACACAAAAATCCTAATTCTAACGGGGCGTGCGCAGCGGTGCGCGCTCTCAGAAGAAACCCCAAACCCCGAGACACATAAAAAAGGGTGGTGCAAGGAAAAATATCGCCAGCAGGGACGCTCGCCGCGTTTGCCTCCTGCACTGAGGCTTTCGAGTCGCTCCGAGTGCCCGCGCAGCGGTAGACTCACTACCTTTCACTTGTCATACTACTCTTTTAGTCTGCGCTAGTCTGACGAACCAGTGTCAACCAGACTCATAGAAAACATGAGCCAGCCATCATGAGACGAGCGCGCTCCCTCAAGATCTCCCTCACCCTCACATAACCGAGCATTTGTCTCGCCTCCTGGAGTTGAGTAGTTTCGCAACCTCCTGTTCGCTGAGTCCCGTTCCCTCGACGTGAGGATAAACATCCTCAATGTTCATATTTGCCATATCCTTTCGGACATAAAATAAAATATACGCCGAATCACTGACGAGCTCCTTCTCGTTTGTGTCGACGAGAATATTGTCATTGAAACAAACCCATTTGCCAGTTGCGCGTGATTTGATACTCGAGACGTAATGGCCAGCGCTCATGGCGCCAAGGTGGTGAACCACAGCGTACAGCTCGTAATCTTTTTCGGACCTCCCGTCTTCAGCGCCGAGAGCTCCATCGAAAAGATCGTCACCACTGTCCTCATCTCTCCCGCCGTCCTCGTCCTCACCTTCCTCTTGCTTCTCGGCCCCATTCGACTGAGGTTTTCCTCCCTTCGCTTCATCCTCCGCCGCACCATTCATGGCACCTTGTTCTTGGACCATATACGATGACATGTCGAGCTTATCAACTGGGAATTTCACGAGGTTGTGCAGCTTCCGTCGAGAATAAGTTGTAAATTGGAACCGCTTCAAATGAACCACTAGCACCGGTGGTAGCCTCCAGAACTCGATCTTCAGAGATGCATCGCGATGCTCCTTACACTTAGAGCAATAAGCCTCCGATATTTTTTCCTCCTCCGCGAAGGCATCGATGCATCTTTGAAGAGTCAACGTTTTGTCGTCTAGCCTACGATTGGCTCCGAGGCTCGAATGCGCACGGAAAGCAGGCGCATTGACATCGAACCATCCCTGTGCAAACACCGACACAAATTAGCTCATAGAACTTACTGTTTTTTTTTTTTTTTCTTTAAGTATTATTTTGTCTTTGCGTACCTTGACGACGGACATATGCCAATCGATAGCGATGTTGCAACCATCTTCGATTTTAACTTCTTCATCCCGGAAAGGAATGAGCGTCCCAATGCTGCGACTCAACCAGTGAGAGCGTGATCCAGCTCCATCTGGAGTGACCACTCGCAACCGAAACCCCCACGGGGGGATTTCTCCTGCATATGCATCTTGTGCATTACCTGCTACCTCTAAGCCCTCCGTCGGGTCCTCGGTTGGTGGCACAGGGGGAGCAAGTGCAGCCAATCCATTGGGGTATGAATCCATGTCCTTTACTCGCAGTCGTGCTTCCTCTTTCAACACCCTCGACACGTGGTCCGATACTTTCTGGTACAGCCGTTTCCCCGTCAGTACGCGTGAAGCTCCTTTATTAACACGCAACAAAATTGGTGTCCCGAAGAGGTAGAACCTGAAAGGAGGGCCCGAGCAGAGAAATATATGAGCGTATCACAATCAACCTCACAAGTCAAGGGTCCTTTTACGCACCTGAAAGGGTTGAGAAAATAGCTGTCCACCCGATCGAGCGCACGGTGTACTACTGAGACAACAACACTAGAAGAGCCTCGTTTGTTGTACCCAAACGCATAGGCCTGAGCAGCCAAAGGAAGGAGAGGAGACGAAATCAATGGCGGCGCGGAAGGAGGCGGCGGCGGCGGCGGCGGCGGCAAGGACGACCGTGGTGAGCCCCGCGGTGGCTTCGGGCCTGCTCTGAGTTTCCTACGTGCCAATCCAGCACCAGCGTCCCCCTTTTCAGCTGAGCTCTTCTTAGTTTGAGGAGCTGCGACTTCTGTCTTCTCTACCACTTCGCCAGCCCCCGCCAGTTCCTCTTTTTGCTCCTCCCGTCCGTTTTGCACCGCATCGGCTTCCGCGCCCCTGTCGTCCTCCCTTTGTACACCTTCCTCGTTCTCAACACCCTCCTTGTCCCTGCCCTCACCCTCCCTCTCGTGCTCGTCTTCTTCCTGTAATCCTGCGATCGGGTCAAGTTCGTAGACGAAGAGAAGTTCGTTTTCCCTAACTTTTGAAATGGGTTGGTCGAGCTGTACGAGAAGAAAGAAAACATGACGAGATGTAAGAGACTCTGCTATCAAGGAGCAAGTTCAACATTGTTTACTCACCGATACCAGACCAATCACATAATGGGAATGAATCCCAGCCACTGCCAAATTATTGATATCAAGTTCGATCGTTTTTTCTTCTTCATTGTTTCCTGCGTCGTCTCCATCGTCGGTGCCATTCTTTCCTTCTACTTCTCCTCCTTCTTCATCCTCCGTCTTCTCACATTTTGCTGCCATTTCTGAATTCTCATCCTCTTCGGCCAAATCTTTTTTTCCTCCAAGCGTAGCCACCAATGCAACGCAGACGTCCCGAATTGTCCCGGACTTAGGGATTCGCACTGAGCATTTGATGTGAGGTGACGACCCATCACTCGGAGTGAAGCATATCGTGATGTTTCGATCGCTCTCTTCTGGCAGCGGCAACTGAAGGAAGGTAAAGGGCTCGAAACGTGCCGAAGCGTATCCACAATGAGCGCATGTCATACAAGATTTGTATTGACCGGTAAAGAGGGCCACTATGATCGACAGCTCACGCTTTAAATGGTTTCGCCACCAAATATCCGCAAGCTCTCTGTCGGGTCTCCCATCGCTGCACAGCAACAATTTCGAAGAGGAACGTATTACACCTTGTTTTTACATCACGAAGACGCAAGAAAGGGACGGTAATGTCTTCCATTATTGCTAGGACGCACCTGTCTGGCTGCTCGATATACGGCTTATCCGCGATGCGATTCAGGTCTTCGCTCAGACCACTCAAAAGAAACGACAGCAACTCCTGCGCGTCATGTTGATCGTTGCCTGCGAATTGAGAATTAAGCTTCGCGATTGTCACCTTGAAGGATCGAGGATTCAGACTTTTCTTCCTTCCCGCAGCCCAAAGGCTCTGCACTAAGTTTGCGTAAGCGTTGGCGAGGCGCCCCTGCGACAAAAAAGATCAGCCGGATATAGTTATGATCAGTGAGTGGGTCGTGAAGATGCACAAGGGAACACAAACAAGAAAACAAACCTGGTGGCCCAGAGTGTTCGTCGTATTCAGATCCCTCATATGAGCACGAGTAATGAAGTACTGTGTCAGGAGTGGTGTGTGGCTTAGACATTGGATAGAAGAGTTCAGGAAGCATGTGTTGCCCAAATTGTGCAGGCCCACTAGCCCGTTCCCCACTAATGACGTCGCGCGAGCATCGGTATTTGTACCACTTGAAGTGCCAGCACCGGGAGAGCTTGCCTCCTCGATATCAACCTGTAGCTGCGAGCGCGGCCATGATCCGTCGGCCTGCGCAACTTCGAGGACTAGAAGCTGATTATCTCTTAAATTGGCAGCATGCACAGTTTTGTCCGAGGGTGGAAGCACATCCTGATCTCTGAGCCGCGTTGGGTTTAAGTAGTTCCAGAGGCGACTTTGGTCAACTTCCACGCGGAAGGTGTTGCAGAGCCGCGACTGCAGTTCCGCTACCGTCGCTGTCTTGCTGATGACGATCTCCCGTTCCATTGGTCGAGGGCGCCCTTGCGCATCGCACAAAGAGGCTCGAAGGCAAAATGGGTACACTTCGAGTTGCAACTCCTTGTTCTTCGGTTGCTGCACGACGCTGCGCGTTATCTCCGGCGCTCCCCCGTACCACGAATGAAGTGCAACCCATACGCTCGGGGGAACCACCTAAAAGGACAGGCGAAAGCAGCAGTAGCTATTAGTGGCATTTGCGTTGGGAATGTCGAGGATATACGGGCACATCTGCACGCACCTCGTAATGTCTACCGCACTCCAGCCTGGGCAAGAGCTGATTCGAGCCCATCTTGCGCATCAGCGTTTCGTTATGAATATGGCCAGGGCTGGTTGGGCGGCGCGAACGGTCGGAGACAACTTGATTTTGGGGCGCCAAGTGAAACTGTGCAAACTGCTTCCATGGCTGCCACCAATCACAAGGCAGTATGTTCCATTTTGTTCCACATTCGCCATACTTGAACTTTGTTTCGCTCGTGGGCGGGTGCTCGGCTTGATGGTGCTGGTACAAATCGAACACAATTTTCCACTCCTGCCGAATGCGGACAAAAATTAGACCTGCACGACAAACTGCATATTCCTGCGCGCTTGACACAAAGAGTTCAGGGCTATGCACTTACCATGGATGGTTGCGCCGGTCGAATGCCAAATTCGGCACCCGCAACAAGGTAAAGGTCGAAAAGAAGCTGCGTGCGCCCATCGTGCGACGACGCCCATCGGTGGAAACTTTCCATATCTGGGAATCCGTCAGAGTCAGGCATCGCATCCGCACGCCCACCGCAGATTTTATCGACCACGACGGTGATGGTGTCCGACGCTTCGAAGCCGATACACATGAAATCTGATGTCGGCTCCGAGCCCAGGCGAGCGAGGCGATAAGCATGGTGCGCCTGCAGTTGCAGTACCATCTGCTCAACTTCTCCTCGGTTCAGCCGTCCATCCTTATCGTTATCGAAGACGCTGAGGAGCAGCCGGATTTTTTCTTTAGCGCTACCGCAGACGAACATGGTGAGCGCTTCGACGAAGTCGCACACAGTCCAGCCCCCGCGACCCGTCTCCGACATGACTTCGAAGACCCTCTCGCAGAGCTCAGCCGGCACCCAGGGAGATAGCACAGTGAGCCACTGGTCCAGCTCGTACATTTTTCGCACCTTGCCACCTGATCGGAGGCACTGATAGAACCGCCGCTCGAGGTCAGCGACCTGAGTCAGTCCCAAGCGCCGGCGCCTCGCCACCGACAGCGCATCGAGTAGCGGGCTGAAGTATCGGTCAAGCACCACCACGTGCTCTGCGGCCCCCTCGAGGCAAGCGTCCGCCAGTGCGATGATCCACCGCGTCGTGAGTTCCTGCTCGCCAAAGCGCACGCGCTGCACGAACTCGTCGACCTCGAGTTCTCCGGGACGCCGCGTTCTGTAGAAGAGGCGATCGAGAGCGTGAGCTACGTTCGCGCTCGATTCCCGGGAACTCTCGCCCTTCTCGTAGACAACCATGAGGAAGTTGCTTAGGCGGTTGTGCTCGAGGAAGCCAAGTCGGCGGATATCAAATATGCGGAATAGGACGCGGGCGCGCATCTCGTCCGAGCCTCGGGTCAGCACCGCGACGCCACAAAGGAACTGGTGGAAGTCCATCTCAGCACGCGCCGAAGACGCGTTGCCACTGAACGCATTGAAAATGCAATCCGACAGCGCAGTAGGCATCATCGTGAATTGCCCCAGCAGAGCCTGCTGGAAGGTCCTCTGGTCTATCTTCTGCTGCCCGTGGCTGATGCGGTTCCATCCGTCCGCCAACCTTTTCACTTCGGCGTCGCCAAGCAATCCTTGTGCATCCTTGAGAGGCAGGAGGAGGGACTTGCTGCCCGACAGGCCCATCCCGATTCGCGCGCCTACGCTACGGTAATAGAGGGAGTGGTCGCTCCGCCACCGCTATTCCATAGGAGAAGGTCCACCGATCAATGGAAAGAGTTCGGGCGCAATATGCTCCTCTAGGTGTAGACGCCGCCGATAAGGGTGATCTCGTAATAAAGGAAAAGAGAGGATCGGCGGAGACGAAGATCGACAGCTCGAATTCGATCACTCAAGATTAAAGATTTTTCGTGGATCGTGTGCCGTCGTCGTCGGGGCGGGTCTCGCTCTTCCTCGCTCGCGAGAAAGGCAGGCGGCTGGGCGGGGTGGTGGCGATGGAGGCTCCTGAAAGCAGCAGCAGCAGTAGCAGCAGCAGCAGCAGCAGCACTGATGATGCCAGTGCCAGCACCGCTGCTGCCGCCACTGCCGTCACCACCACCGGGAACGCGAGCAGCGTGACGACGAGCGCCGCCGCCTCGGCAGAGGTGGTCGCGGCTTCGGAAGGAGCAGCAGCAGCCCCTCTTCGACTCGTACAGGCGGTTTCCGTGGCGCTCAGCGGACACGTGGAGGCAAAAGCGCCAGCGGGCCCTGCCGTCTTCGTAGGGACCTGGCGCTACTTGCAGAACGAAGAAGAGGTCCTGCCGACGAAGGCGTATGACTTCAGATACCAGCGCACCCGGAATGCGACCCCGATTCCGGCGTGGCAATACGCGCTTATTGCCGAGGCCCCCGTGGCAACGGTGCTCGAACTGTGGGACCCGACTCGGGCGCCGCCTCCATCGAATGCCAACGTTGCGCCCGCCGCCTCGACGAACGCCGCAAATGCCGCTTCCGACCCTCCTGCTGCCGACCCTCCAGTGGCCGGCGCGACCACCGTCGGAAGCGCGAACGCAGAAACGCTCCCGGCATTGACGGCCGCGCCTTTTGCCACCCCACCGGCTGACGCTTCCGCGTGCCAAACACCCCGCGCAGCGTCGCCAGCAGGAGCAGGAGGAGCAGCAGCAGAGGCGCTCTCTACCGACAACCTTCAAACCCCAAACCCCATCGCCACCACCACCACCGCCGCTTCCGCCGCCGCCGTGACGGCTCCGGCGGCCAACACCCCGAACTTCGCAGTGGACTTGACAAGCTGGTTCGGCTCCTGGGAAGGTCATTTCGTCCTACGGCGTAACGGAAAGGACACAGAAATCCGCGAGAGGTTCGTCCTCCAACCCTCGTCCGCTGAGCACAGCCCGGAAGACGATGTAATTCGCGTGGCTGGAGGAGGCACCAACACGTATGGCCGATTTCAACTCTACGGGACCTTCAACACTGCAACGCAGGCGCTCGATTGTGAACGAGCCTACGTCCAGATGCCGCGGAAGCGGCGACGACGCACCGCTCCGACGGCACCGGATGCGTCGGCGAGTCGCGTGTCGCAACGGTATCGAGAGGTTGGTAGGCGAGCGTGCTCAATACTGCACACTGCTAGCAACATCACTTACGTGCCCATATGTACTCTGTGTGTTCCAGGCCGATGGATCAATTAGTGTCAGAAAACGACGTGCACCTAGCAAGTACGTAAAAGGTTCACTTCGCACCGAATGCGTACGTTGTGCGATTGACATTTTCCCTTCCGACCCCCACCTCCGGCAGGTTCAGTAGTAGCGACGGCAGCGACAACGACGAGAGCAGTGATGGTGGAAGGGAAGCAGAATCCGTCGAGAAGCCCGCACCTGCGCAAGCGCACTCCAATCTTCAGGCTGAAGTCGAGGTTGTCGACAAAGAAGTTGTGCCGACAAGTTCGTCATCCGCCGATAAGCGAAAGCGCCGAAAAACAGCGCCCGAACCCGTCGAATATGAACAAGAGGAAGAGGTCATCGAGATGGTACGAAGGCGTTTCAGCATCGCTCTTTCTCTTTTTTTCCCTTGCAATATTTTACTAACTCCGTTCCCATGCAACTTTTCCTTTCTAATCTTTGCAAGGGCGACGGATGGAAGGCAGCTTTTTTCGACGAGGAAGCAAACGAAGTGTACGAGGGCGAATTAAGTGAGAGCTCTATGCGTGACGGCTACGGCTTGTGTGTGTATTGCTCAAGTGGAAATAACATGTTCGAAGGCGAGTGGCATGGGGGACGGGAATCTGGGCGCGGCACCCTCATGAGCGCGCAGCGCGATGTCATATATGACGGAGAGTGGGTTGACGGGAGACTCAACGGCCATGGGACGTACTACTTTTCTTCGGGTGGAGAGTACACCGGAGACTGGCGAGAAAATCTTCGACACGGCCGCGGGACCTATACGCTTCCTACAGGCTCGCGATATGAAGGCGAGTGGCGCGACAATATTCGGTGTGGCAAAGGCATCTTCGTGTGGCCCGATGGCAGCTCTTACGACGGCGAGTGGCAGTCCGACCAGCGGCACGGTCGTGGTCGCCTCAAGCTTGCGAATGGCCTTGTGTACGAAGGTGGTTGGGCCCATAATGAGTTCGACGGGCGCGGTGTGTGCACCTACCCTGACGGGCAGCGATACGAGGGCATGTGGAAAAATGGCAAAAAAGAAGGGCGGGGGTCGCTGACGTGGCCGAATGGTGCCTCTTACGAAGGTCGATTTCGAGACGACAAGATTGATGGACAAGGCACGCTTCTACTTCCAAAGCCCGTTGAATCAACAACCGAAGGGGAGTGGATGGTTCCGATTCAGTTCCAGGCTGACATGGGGAAAATACACGCTAAGGCAGGATTTGACAAAGAGGGAATGTAGGTGCGGCTCTTCCAAACGCTACCAAAAGAAGGAATGCAATCACTAGTAGATCCATTAACCAGAAACCAGAAAGTGGGCTACACGCTACACGCTGGGTCATTTCTTTGTTCTTTGTACTCTTTATCGCCTCTTTATTGTGGTTGTGGCCACCTTTCTCTTTCTTTTCTTGCCCCACGACCACGCGCATCAGCCAGTACTAAGAACGATGTTCGCGCTAGTTAATGCGCTAGTTTCTAGTTTGGGCCCCGGCCGAGTGCCGAGTGAGCAGAGAGGCGAGTGAGAGTGGGAGTGAGAGTGAGAGTGAGAGAGACACCTGGCTGGCTTCTGGAGTCTGGAGTTGGAGTGAGTCGGGCGGCGAGAAAATGTCGACTTTTTGCGGGGCTCCATGAGCGCGCTATCCTTCCCAAAGCTACCAGGCGCGTGATGTAAAAGACTAGACTAGACTAGACATGAAGGTTGAGAGAAAAAGGGCTTCCGCGCTGCGCGCTGATGCCCCGCCCTCTCAGCGCCTCTCCTGGCCCAAGAGCACTCCCAAATCCCCAAAAGAAAACAACAAACAACCCACCTCCCATGCAACTCGACCACAAAATTTCCTTTGGTTTTTGTTGCATATGGGCGCGTACACATGCGTGTACAGCAGCGAAAAAAATAGCGTAGGGTTCCTTTAGAATGTTATCGGCGTGTTAGCTTCAGCGCAGCCGCAGAAGTAGAAGCGCGTGGACGGTTATAGGCGTTGCCGAGCTTCAAGCTTTGATTTTGACCTTTTATCACAAAGCACAAAGTAGACTTCCCTGCTGTTTAATCAAACCCGAAATTTTCCTTGCCTTCGAGGAAAGTATACAGCTCTCCGAGGACGCCGAGAAGGAGGGCGAGCTGCTTTGCGGGAGTCTGAAGTCCAAGTTGCTTTACGACCAGCGAAGTTCTGTCTTCATCGTACGTGAACACATACCCACCCGTGTCGGAGATGTGAGAGCGAAGGTGTTCGAAAACCCTTACCGACCAACCTGGCACCTGAATGACGATCTCTGAACCCACTGCCTCGACCTGTTCCATGCCTAGCCTTCTACCGAACGCCTGTAAAATGCGGATCTTCAGAAACGCAGCAACAACACTGGGAAGCGGGCCACCATTGCGAGCCGTCCACTCTCGAGCCATGCGCGTTATATCCCGTGGCGACTTTCCCTCCATAGCCATTTCTGAAGCGAGGTCCCTCTGCTCAGCATCCAGGAAGTCGTCAGGGAGCCCTCTCTCTAGTATCACTTCGGCTGCCTTGATGAGAAGGCGACACTTCGGAACTGTGGCAACATTCGTGCCCTTCGCCTCTTCAATTGCCTCTTGCAACAATGCCATGTAAACTTCTGGGCCAACGCGATCAGCCACACCTGACTGTTGTTTTCCTATTATGGCGCCAGCCCCTCGGATCTCCAAGTCCCGGTTCGCTAATTCAAAGCCACTGCCTAGTTTGCTCAGCTCTTTGAGCGCCTGCAGGCGACGCAAAGCATCCACTGAATGAAGAGGGGCAATACAGCAGCAAGGATGCAAGATGAGCACCAGATAACGGAGCAGTTCAGAGAAGATCAATTCTTTTCTCAATTGGCACGAAGCCTCACTCACCCGTCATGGGGGTATTCGCTGGATACATAAAATACGCGTAAGCCAGCCGTGCCGAGCGGCCAACACGCCCTCGCAGCTGGTACAGAGCAGATAAGCCAAATATCTGCGGGTCGGTGACAACGATCGTGTTCGCATTGGGGAGGTCCAGCCCGCTCTCTACGACACTCGTCGCCACGAGCACGTCCGAATTTCCATCTGCGAAGTCGATTATCCTGTCTTCGACGTCCTTTAGTCGCCCGTGCGCAACGGACACGCGGGCCTCCGGTACAAGTTCGTTGATCTTCCGAATTGACCTTTCAATGTGAGCAATTCGAGGCACGACAAAGAACGTCTGGCCTCCGCGCTCCATTTCTCTTTCGATGACACTCTTCACCAAGTCATCTTCAAATTTGAGAACGTGCGTCTCGATCTCCTTGCGCCCAGGTGGGGCGGTCCGGAGGGTCGACAGGTCCCGAATACCCGAAAGGGACATTTGAAGTGTCCGAGGAATTGGTGTAGCAGTGAGCGTCAACACGTCCACTCCAGTGGCCATCGCCTTCAGGCGCTCTTTCTGAGCGACTCCGAACCTTTGCTCCTCATCCACCACTAGAAGCTCCAGTCGCTTGAACGAGACCGTCTTGCTCAGGAGCGCGTGTGTGCCCACCACTACAGCAGCGGTTCCGTTTCCAATCGCGTATCTAACTCGTCGCCCTTCTGCAGACTGCGAGGTGCCGCCCCTGAGGAACTCGATGTGCACACCTGGCATCCGCCGTTTGATGGTGCGGAAATGCTGCGCGGCAAGCACCGTCGTCGGGGCGAGCAGGGCCACTCTAGGCGCACGCGCGCGGCAGTAAATGGGGCGGAAACAAGGCGACGCACGGGCGGTGAGCTAGGTGGTGGGCTGGTGGAGTAAAAATATACAATAAAACGCGTGCGCGGTACTCACTGGCGCTTGTTCTGCACCGCCCGAAATATTGCACGCATGGCGATCTCTGTTTTCCCGAAGCCCACATCGCCGCACACGAGGCGGTCCATTGGCGTTTGGCGGCCGATCATGTCGTGGGCCACGTCGTCAAAGCACTGCTTCTGGTCCACCGTCGGCTCGAACTCAAACATCCCCTCGAAGGCCGCAAAATCGTCGTTGTCGGGGGCGCACGGTTCGCGCACGAACTCGTTGCGCGCGGCGTAAAGGGCCAAAATGTCCTGGGCGATGACTTTAGTGCTTTCTTCGACTCGCTTCACGCGCGCCGCCCACATAGCGAGGCCCTTTTCGGTGAGAGGCGTGAGCTTGGGCGGCTTCGCAGCGTCCGACGACTTTAGACGGGACACTTTGTCCCGGTCCGCCGGGTTCACGACGAACTCGGCGTTGTTCCCGAAATTCAGCCGAAGGCAGGATATCATGGGCCAGCGCTCGTCCACGACGCAGTCGATGAACCGTGCAATGCCAAGGTCGCGGTGGACCACGTAGTCGCCGGGAAATATGGTGACGGGCCGGCTCGAGGGGCCCACCGTCGTCGCGCCCTGCCGTAGGACAGAAATGCGCGTGGTCTGCTCCCCATCCGGCGGTGGCGTCGGCGTGCCTTCTCCTCCCTCGGGCGGCGGCGGTACCGACACGCCTCCCTCTTCCTTCGCGAGGGTGCTCATTCGTCTCACCACGCGCGGTCGCCGGAGGCTACGACGCTGGGCGGGCCCCGCTGCGTAGAAGTAAAAACCCTGGCATCCGGAGAGTAACAGCGCGGCCCGCAGCAAGCGGCTTGACCCTGGCATCCGGAGCAAGCGGCTTTTCGTGTCGTCTCCTTTCAAATCCTTTTCCTTTTTGATCGTGATGAACGATCGTTCGTTCAAGATTTAGTATCTTTCTCCTTTTTAGATTCGAAGATGATTACTGAATTCCGATCTAGATCTTACTAATAAGCCGCACGATCCTGGACTGGTCGTGGTCTTGTCTTGGTGGCGGCGCTGGTGAAATTTTGATATCCGTGAGGGTTCGGATGGCTTTGATCCGCCGTTTGCCGCGGGCGGCATTTCCGCTCACGCGCTCTCTCACTGGTTCGTCCATT
>MDSY01077210.1_pt1 | contig 14199 bp, 11 predicted proteins | sample 811131 | NCBI WGS metagenome assembly MDSY01 (sample SAMN05326643, study PRJNA326480) | marine metagenome | isolation source: seawater | place: Atlantic Ocean: South West | collected 2010 | reverse complement strand
GGCCAAACAAAACAAAAGCAAACAAAGGAGCCTTGAGCAAATGCTTGAATTAACCAAGCGCTATTACGTTAAACAAAAGGCTAAACAGATTCAAAAAGATTTAGAGGCCTTAGGCGAAAAACAGCGGAGCTTGTCAGACAAGGAAGCTGCTGAAAACACTTCAGAAAACCAGGACGACATCAACAAGGCGTTTAATAAGCTGGTGGAACAGCTTGAACAGCTGCGTGAAAAGAATAAAGAGCTGTCAAAGCCAACCGCTATGCCCGACACATCAATAGAAGAGCGTTCAATTCAAAACGACCAGGCGAATGCAAAGAAACAGCTGCAACAAAATGAACAGCAAGAAGATTCAAATAAGGAACAAAACCCAACCAAAAAAGCCCAGAAAGCTCAAAAGAAAGCAGCCCTCAAAATGCTTCAGCTGGCAAGTCAAATGGCGCAAAAAATGTCCGGGGGTGCCCAAAAACAAATGCAAGAGGATGTTGATATGCTTCGCCAAATTCTAGACAATCTTTTGCTTTTTTCCTTTGAACAAGAAGTTTTAATGCAGCGCTTTAAATCCAGCCAAGGGCAACAGCTTGAGTACGCCACCAATATGGTTGACCAAAAAAACATACGAACCCATTTTGAACACGTAGATGATAGCCTATTTGTCATATCCTTACGTCAACCAAGCATTGCCGAAAAAGTCAACAAAGAGATATCTAGTGTCTATTACAACATCGATAAGTCTCTAGAGCTCTTTTCTGAGAATCAAACCTTTCAAGCCGCAGGCGCCCAACAATACGCTATAACAGCCACCAACAATCTTGCAGATATGCTTAGCAATGTGCTAAACTCCATGGAAATGCAAATGGAAATGTCCCCAGGCAAAGGGGAAGGAGACATGCAATTGCCAGACATTATCATAAGTCAAGAAGAGCTCCAAAACCAAGCGGGCAATGAGCTAAAGCCCCAAGGGGAAGACCCGAGCAGCCACTCAGACGGCGAAAAAAAAGGGGGAGAAGAAAGTTCAGAATCCCAAAAGAACAGCAAAAATACTAATGGAAAAATGCCCGGCGAGGGCCAGGGCGAGGGGGCTGATCATAGCAATGTAAAACAAGGGCCTAATGGAAAACAAGGAGCTTCGGGTGCTTTTCTTGATTCCGAAGAATCAAGCCAAGCACTAATGCGGCTTTATCAAAAACAAAATGACCTGCGCCAATCCTTAGAACGCTTTCTAAAGGAAAAGGGCTATAGCCCAGAAGGAAACACAACCCTTGAGATGATGAAAAAACTAGAGCAAAACCTTATTAATCAAGGGGTTAGCGCCCAAATACAGGCAGAAATGCAAGCCCTCAAGTACCAGCTACTTAAACTAGATCGCGCCCTAAAAAAGCAAGGTATAGACAAGCGTCGCCAATCAAACACAAATACTGATGCTTTTGCCCCTCCTCCCGCCGCCACATTTGATTTGCCTCAGAAAAAATTCAACTCCAAGGAACTGCTTAACCGGCAAACCCTGCCTTTAATACATGAATATAAAAGGCGAATACAAGAATATTTTAAATTGAAATATGATTAATTTTATAACAGAAGAGGTGTTTAAGATCGACAAGCCAGGGGCCTACAAGAGATGGATCTTTAAGGCAATTGAAAACGAATCTTGGGAACTTGGCGAATTGTCCTTCCTGTTTTGTGATGACACCCAGCTGCACAAACTTAATGTGGAGTTTTTAAACCACGACACGTTAACAGACGTTCTAACTTTTGAGTACAATATCGGAAAAAAAATTCATGGTGACATATGCATTTCAACCCAACGGGTTCGCGAGAACGCGGCGCATCATGGCGTATCTTTTTTCAACGAGCTGGCCAGGGTCATGATTCATGGTGTTTTACACTTGTGCGGCTACAAAGATGATAATCAAAATGAAAAAACAATCATGCGCAAGAAAGAGGACTTCTATTTGTCTCAATTATTTTCTGAATAGATAAGCGTATATTTGCAAAAATTGTTCCACGTGGAACAACAAACTCAAAACATGTTTGATAAGGTTTATGATGTTATTGTTGTAGGTGGTGGCCACGCAGGCAGTGAGGCCGCGGCCGCGGCCGCCAACATGGGGAGCAGCACTCTGCTGGTCACTATGAATCTCCAAAATATCGCGCAAATGTCCTGCAACCCTGCCATGGGCGGGATTGCCAAAGGTCAGATTGTAAGGGAAATTGACGCCCTGGGGGGTTACAGCGGAATTGTGAGCGACACTTCTGCGATACAGTTTAAAATGCTCAACAAGTCCAAAGGGCCTGCCATGTGGAGCCCTAGGGTTCAGAGCGACCGCATGCGTTTTGCCGAGGATTGGAGGCTTATGTTGGAACAGACCCAAAACCTTGATTTTTATCAAGAAATGGTCATAGGTGTTTTGATTAAAGGTGGGCGCTGTGTTGGCGTTAAGACCTCCTTGGGGCTTGAGATAAGCGCGCGCGCCGTTGTGCTCACCAATGGAACTTTTTTAAATGGACTTATACATGTAGGCGAAAAGAATTTTGGAGGAGGCCGCGCAGGCGAAAAAGCAGCCACAGGAATTACTGAGCAGCTGATTGACTTAGGGTTTGACTACGGCCGCATGAAAACTGGGACTCCACCAAGAGTGGACGGCCGCTCTTTAGATTTTTCTAAAATGATTGAACAGCCTGGCGATCACAACCCCAAAAAGTTTTCTTATCTCGACACAACCACCCCCTTAAAGTCACAGCGCTCTTGTCACATAACTTATACCAGCAATGAGGTTCACAGCTTGCTAAAAGAGGGCTTTGAGAGGTCCCCCATGTTTAACGGCAGAATCCAAAGCATTGGCCCTAGATACTGCCCCTCTATTGAAGACAAAATCAGCCGTTTTGCAGAAAAAGACCGACACCAAATTTTTGTTGAGCCAGAAGGTTGGAATACGGTTGAGTATTACATAAATGGGTTCTCTACCTCTTTGCCTGAAGACGTTCAGTTTAAAGCCTTGAGAGCTGTAAAAGGGTTTGAAAAAGTCCGTTTTTTTAGACCGGGCTACGCAATAGAGTATGATTATTTCCCCCCCACTCAACTCACCGATTCTTTAGAGACCAAGATCATTGATTGCCTGTTTTTTGCTGGACAAATTAACGGGACAACTGGTTATGAAGAAGCTGCCTCTCAAGGGCTGATGGCAGGCATAAATGCCAGCCTTTCTGTCAACAAAAAGGATCCTTTTGTGCTCCGAAGAGACGAGGCATATATAGGCGTCTTAATTGATGATCTTATTACTAAGGGAACTGAAGAGCCTTACAGAATGTTTACTTCAAGAGCTGAATACAGAACATTGTTAAGACAAGATAATGCCGACATTCGCCTAACGCAAAAAGGATTCAATCTCGGAATCGCCAGCGAAAAGCGGCTAATTCGTATGCAGCAAAAACTACATAAATCAGAAACACTGGTTTCCTTTTTTAGAAAACAAAGCGTGAAGCCTGAAGTGGCTAACCCAGTCTTGGAGCAGAAGCAATCAGCTGCAATTCGGCAATCCGATAAAGTATTTAAAATTTTTTCCAGACCCAATATCACCATGGAAGATGTTTTACAATTCCCGGCGGTGAAGAGTTTTATAGACAAGGAACAATTCGACGACGAAACAATTGAACAGGCTGAAATACAAATCAAGTATGCGGGCTATATCAATAGAGAAAAAAACAACGCAGACAAGCTTACACGATTGGAACACGTAAAAATCCCCCAAGATTTTAACTATTCACAAATTAAATCTATGAGCCTTGAGGCCAGAGAGAAGTTGAACGTTGTACAGCCCAAAACCGTTGCCCAAGCGTCTAGAATTAGCGGTGTATCGCCAAACGACATCTCAGTTTTGTTGGTGTATATGGGGCGTTAAATGCAGATCTTTTTTTAAATTTGTTCCACGTGGAACAAAAAAAGAGCCAAAATAAACCTTTTCTTAAATCAAAGGACCATGCGATAACGGGAGAGCTTTTTGAGCTTTGTTATTGTGACATCCCCGAGCTGCTCGTTACCTCACCGCAGCCAACTGTAGAGTCTTTGCTAAATTATTATAAAAGCGACGACTACATTTCTCACGCGAAGACCAAAAAAACACTGTTCCAAACCATTTATTTTTCAGTCCGGGCGATAACATTGCGGCAAAAGCTCAAATGGGTTTCAAGCTATAATAGCAGCGGTAATAGAATTTTAGATTATGGAGCAGGCGTGGGAGATTTCGTGAGGGCTGCTCAAAATGACGGATGGGATTGCGTCGGTATTGAGCCACACAAAAAAGCGCGCATTGTAGCCAATGAAAAAAAACAAAACACAGTCTACCCCGCAGAACACCTCAAGACGCTTCCACCTAAAAGTCAAACCGTAATAACTTTGTGGCATGTGTTGGAACATTTGCCAAACCTAGAGCAAGAAATAAGAATATTCAAGCAGCTGCTAATGACATCCGGACGCTTGGTGGTCGCCGTTCCAAATTTTAAAAGCTATGACGCGCAACATTTTAAAAGTTACTGGGCCGCCTATGACCTCCCAAGGCATTTATGGCACTTTTCTAGGGAATCCATATCGACCTTATTTGAAGATTTTGACATGGAAATCGAAAGCATTTACCCCATGATTTTTGATTCATTTTATGTTAGCTTACTTTCAACAAAATACCAATCAGGCAGAATGAAAATTATAAAAGGCCTTGCCATTGGCCTGCTTTCAAACATTAAAGCATATTTTAGCGGAGAATATTCTTCCTTGGTTTTTGTCATAAAAAACAAGAATACTTAAAATAAGACGATTTAAGCCATTTTTGTACAGACTGTCCCTAAACTATATGGCCCAAAAGATTAGCGTTCGCAAAATAGACTTATTTAAAGCCCACCACCATAAGGAAAAACTATCACCCTGGAGGTTTTAATAAACACGCGCTATTGTTTTTTGTGTAGCAAGCGGCTTAGCTTAATTGAGAGATCGGTCAGTATGATTTTTCCGTTCCCATTTCTTTCAATGTGGTATATAGCATCTTCAATTTCACTCCTTATTCCTTCAATGTTTGCAGATCCAATAAACAAAGAGAATTTTTCAAATGAAAACGAGGGGTCATGTATTTTTAGCGATACTATTTCTTCAGCGCCATAATTAAGAAGCATCGCCTGTCTAAATGTGTCTAAGCTATAATGTAGAAATTGTTTCTCTAATTCTCTACCAAGCTTTGCCACTCGCTCACTCCAAGAAATAAGGCTGTTGATGTTTTTTTTGTCCGTTTTGGCCTTAAACGCTGTACGTACCCACTCAATAAATAGTTGCTCAAATACCAATCTGTTTTTGTTTTCATTTATCAAGTTTAATGCGCTGCCATAATTTCCCTTTGAAGCTTCAGAAGCCTCTTTCGCTTTGGATGGGCCAACACCTTTTTCAATTAATGCATCAAAAATATCCTTTGGTAGTAGCGGCATGATGTGAATTGCCTGGCAGCGAGATTGAATGGTTTTAAGAAGCCCGTTTTCTTCCTCAGTAAGCAACAATATAGATGTGTTCTTGTTGGGCTCCTCAATCCATTTCAAAAGCTTGTTGGCACACGCAGCATTCATTTTTTCAGCGTGCCAAACAATAAGCACCTTATGGCCACCAGAAAACGCCTTCAACGATAGTGTCTTTATAATATCTTGCGCCTCGTCAACAGAAATGACTCCTTGTTTGTTACCGGCATCAATATGAGCATACCATTCATTTAAATTGCCATATGCCGAAGCACCGACAAAATTCCTCCACTCTGAAATATAGTCTTTCGAGATCCTTGTTGTTGTTGAGCCACTCTTTTTTACAACCGGAAAATAAAAGTGTATATCTGGGTGATTTAGCGGCTCTACGACCCCTTTCGAGAGGGACTCAAGCGCCACAAGGTGTTGCGCATAAGCCATAGCGATTGCGAGACTGCCATGGCCGTTTTTCCCGACAAACAATTGTGCATGGGGCGTGCGCTTAGCTTCAATATTGCGAAGCAAATGCGCTGTTAACATTTTTTGCCCTATGATGTTTTCAAATGCCATTAAACAAATATAAAGCTTTCCCCTTGATGCGCTTTTGAATTAATGAAAAAGAACAATTAAATTAAATTTTAGACTTCTAAGCAAGCAATTTTATCAACCTAAATAAATACTTACCTTTGTTACAATGATTTTCAGCGAACAATTAACCATAAAGCCATGAGCCTCATTAAGGACATAAATTTCAAAAGCAAAAAAGCGTTGATTCGCGTAGACTTCAACGTACCCCTTGACGCAGCGTTTAAAGTTACTGACGACACAAGAATCCGTGCCGCAAAGCCAACTATTTTAAAAGTTTTAGAGGGCGGCGGCAGCTGTATATTGATATCTCACCTTGGTCGCCCCACCTTTAATGATCCGCAATTATCTCTTGTACACATCGTAAATAGTGTACAGGACGTTCTTGGTGTAAAGGTTTTCTTTTCTAACGATTGTGTTGGTGAAAAAGCAGACGAAATGGCTTCAGAATTACAGCCTGGCCAGGTGCTTTTATTGGAAAATCTTAGATACCATAAAGAGGAAACATTAGGAGACCTTAAGTTTGCAGAAAAACTATCAAGGCTGGCAGATGTTTATATTAATGACGCTTTTGGGACCGCTCATAGAGCCCATGCATCTACTACGGTTGTTGCGCAATTTTTTCCAAGCGCAAAATGTTTTGGGCTTCTCTTGGCCAAGGAAATTGAGAGCATTGAGAAGGTCATGATCTCTGGGGAAAAGCCTGTCTTAGCCATATTAGGAGGGGCCAAAGTCTCTTCAAAGATTACAATTATCGAGAACATATTGGACAAAATTGACCACCTTATTATTGGTGGCGGTATGTCCTTTACCTTTGTAAAAGCACTCGGCGGGCAGATAGGAGATTCTATTTGTGAGGACGATAAGCAGGCGCTAGCGCTTGAGATATTAAAAATTGCGGCAGAGAAAAATGTGAAAGTTCATCTGCCAGTAGACGTCTTGGCTGCGGACGATTTTAGCAACAGCGCAAATACCCAAACTGTGGACATCGACGCCATTCCAGAACACTGGCAAGGGTTAGATTGCGGGCCAAAAAGCAAGGCAATTTTCCATAAAGTTGTCCAAGAGTGTCAAACCATTCTTTGGAACGGTCCCCTAGGCGTTTTTGAAATGGAAGCTTTTTCTACTGGAACTATCGATTTAGGGAATGCCATTGCCAAAGCGACCCAAAACGGGGCTTTTTCATTAGTTGGGGGAGGCGATTCTGTTGCTGCGGTTAAACAATTCGGATTTGACAGTAAAGTCAGTTATGTAAGCACTGGAGGTGGCGCTATGTTGGAAAGCTTAGAAGGAAAAAAACTTCCAGGTATTGTTGCTATTCAAAACAATTAAGATGTTTTTAAGGATGAGACTAATTACTGCTCTCTTTTTAGCGCTAGGCACTAGCCTTGCCGCTGGCCAAGACCCTATAAAGAATAGGGACTCAACAAGAGTTGAAATTGAGGCATTTTTGTATGCGTCACGTGTAGATTCTCTGTTTCAGAAAGCGTTTTCACCCCCTGAATCTGCAACGCAAAACGACTCAATATTAGTAAAAAACATTTCAGAGATACACACTGACACCCTAAAAAAGCGCCTTCAACTGCTGGACGCCAAGACACCATTAAATATTGTGTACAGCCCTGTTTTGGAGCAATACATCCGCACCTTCCTTGATAACCGGAGGACATCAATTGAAACAGTAATGTCACGAAGCGGCTATTATTTTCCATTATTTGAAGAAGTTTTTGATCGGGAAGAAGTTCCCTTAGAAATAAAGTATTTGGCCATTGTAGAATCGGCGCTTAGACCAACTGCTAAATCAGCCGCTGGCGCTAAAGGCCTCTGGCAATTTATGTTTTCGACGGCCAAGCACTACAATCTTGAAGTGAGTAGTTACGTGGATGAGCGCTTTGATCCCCTGCGCTCTACAACTGCCGCCGCAAAATATCTAAAAAAGCTATACTCTATTTTTAAAGATTGGGACCTGGCATTGGCCGCCTATAATGCAGGCCCAGGAAATGTTACCAAGGCCATAAGGCGGTCAGGGGGTCAGACAAATTATTGGAACATAAGGCCATTTTTACCAAGAGAGACCGCTAATTATATCCCGGCCTTTATTGCAAATTTATATATTTTTGAATACTCACACGCACACGGCTTTCCGCCCCTTAAAACTCAAAAGCTAATGGCACAAACTGATACAATTCGTATAAAAAACACGATTCATTTTGAGCACATTAGTGAATTCTTGAAGATTGATATGCGCCTCTTAAAGGTTTTAAACCCTGCCTATAAGCTCTATACTATTCCAGCAATTAAAGAGCGGAATTACGTTTTGCGACTTCCTGTTGACTTAATTGGAAAATTTGTTTTAAAAGAAGCTGAGGTTTACGAGTTTGCTCAAAAGAAATTTCAAGCACAGCAGCCCTCACTTCCAAAGTTTTATACAATGGACACAAAAGTTCGATACAAGGTTCAACCCGGCGATTATTTGGGAAAAATTGCCAATAAATTTAAGGTCCGTATTAGCGAGATCAAACGTTGGAATGATTTAAAAAACGATCAATTGAAGGCTGGAGACCGGTTGACGGTATACACTCGAAATTTAGAGTATCAACTCTTGTCAAACACCAAAACGGCTTCCAATCAAATAACGCGAGGGCAAACCTATGTAGTAGAAGAAGGAGACTCATTGTGGAGTATTTCTCTAAAGTTTTCTGGTATTTCTGTTCAAAACCTACAAGATTGGAACGGTATTAGCGGTAAGAATTTAAAACCCGGAACGAAATTGATTATTTCAAAAGCAAATTAAGTAATGACGAAGCGATTGATACACCTAACAGTATTTTGCCTTTTGTTTAGCTGCAAGGACAACAGCCAAAAAACAAGCTATAAATCGTCCTCTTCCGGCAATATTAACAGTCTTTTGGTGGTTATGGACAACGCGCTTTGGACTGGCGGGGTAGGAGATGCCCTTAGAGAAAAATTAGGAGGTGAAATTTATGGGTTGCCACAAATTGAGCCGCAGTTTGATTTGCGGCAAGTACCGACGGCGGTTTTTTCTGATTTTGTTCGTTTGAACAGGACTGTAGTCAAAATACAAATATCTGATGAGACCGGGATTAAATATTATAAAGATCCGTATGCCACACCACAAAAAATGGCCATTATTAGTGGGCCTGACCGCCAAACACTGATTGATCTAATTCAAGTAAATGCCGCAACACTGATTTCAAGCTTTAAAAGCCTTGAATTTAAGGAAAAACAGCGTCGGATTGACAAGGCTTTGTACAACACACGTCGGATTGAAACCGCACTGAATATAAAACTCAGATTCTCATCAGTATACAGAATAGCGAAAGAAAACGAAGATTTTTTTTGGGTTCGTAGAGATACCAAAACAGGCAGCCTAAACCTACTTCTATACAATTTACCAATACAAAACTTTGAAACAATAGATGCTTTTTCTGACCATGTCATTCGCAAAAGAGACTCTATTTCTAAACAGTTTGTCCCCGGGCCTTTAAAAGGGAATTACATGATTACAGAAACAGCGTACACACCATTTTTTGTTTTGCGAAACATATCGAATGTTACAGCCCTTGAAACAAGAAGTCTGTGGAAAATTGAAGACGCATTTATGTCAGGGCCTTTCGTTAATTTTTGTTTTCTAGACAAGACTAACAGGCGTCTTTTTGTAGCAGAAGGCTTTGTGTATGCACCATCTGAAAGTAAACGTGATTATATGTTTGAATTAGAAACAATGATACGCTCAATTTCCATACAATAAAAAACCCCGGCGTTTGCCGGGAAGGGATTTATTTTTCTTCAATTTCTCTTTGCGAATCATCTTCTTCACGGCTGGCTTTCTTAAACTCTTTGATGCCCCCACCCAAGCCTTTCATTAGTTCTGGGATTTTTTTCCCGCCCCAGAGTAAAAGAATCGCCAAAGCAATCAACACGATTTGCCAAGGCCCCAATGCTAAAGGTAAAATATATAAACTCATATGTTCTCTGTTTTGAGAAACAAAGTTAAGAATATTCCGTTAAACATAGGCTCAAAATAAATTTAAGTATTTAATATTTCAAGCAATCGCCCAAATTTTATTTAATTTTGTTTGTAATGGCAGCGGAAAAACAAAATAAAAAACAATTAAAGAAAAAGTGGCTTCACAAATATCGCTTGGTGGTCTTAAACGAAGATACTTTTGAAGAGCAATTTGCAATGAAATTGACGCGGCTTAATGTGTTTATATTTGGCGCCACTTCTGCTATTATCTTGATTTTTCTAACCACGGTGTTTATTGCTTTTACGCCCCTGCGAGAATACATTCCGGGGTACACCTCTCCAAACCTTCAGAAACAAGCCATTACACTGGAGAAAAAGACAGACTCTCTTTACCAAATTACAAAAATGAATGACAGCTACATCGCCTCTATAAAAAAGGTTTTAAACGGAGAGGCGGCGCTTGAATCGATTGACAAAGATTCTATATTTGCTTCAATAAGCCCAAATGTAGACCCGATGGCCCTTTACACCTCTAAAGCAGACTCATTGTTAAGAGCGCAAGTAGAAAACGAAGATAAATACAACCTGTTTCAATCCGCAACATCAGTTAAAAATTTTGTGTTTTTTCCACCACTAAAAGGAACTGTAAGCTCAGAATATGATTCTGAACTACAACACTATGCAGTCGACATAGTGGTTTCAGAAAACACCCCCGTTAAGGCTGTGGCTGAAGGTCGCGTTGTCTTGGCGTCTTGGACCTCAGACTCTGGATATGTTATCATCATTGACCATGGCAACCAAATTCTGTCGGTCTATAAACACAATGCCGCTTTAACGAAAAAACAAGGCGATTTTGTGAAGGCACAAGAGGTTATCGCTAGCTCAGGATCTTCCGGGCAACTAAGCACAGGACCTCATTTGCATTTCGAGCTATGGAATGACGGCAACCCCATTGACCCTACAACATTTATTGATTTTTAGTTCTTATGTTCTCTATCAAATCTTATTTCTCGAAGCTTTTTGCGGCCCATATTGCCAGAAAAATAAAACGCTGGTCTAGCCGCCCAATTGATACGCAGAATCGTGTTTTTGAGGCTTTGATTAAGTCTGCCGGCAACACTCAGTTTGGGAAAGATCATAATTTCAGTCAGATAAAAGATCACAAGACCTTTGTTCAAAATGTCCCAGTAAGAGATTACGAGGCTTTAAAGCCTTATGTTGATAAAGCGATTAGCGGTGATACGGATGTTCTCTGGGAGGGAAAGCCACTTTATTTTGCCAAAACCTCAGGAACCACATCAGGAGCAAAATATATTCCTATTACCACGGTTTCTATAAAGGCCCAGGTTGAAGCCTCCAGAGATGCGATTTTGATGTATATTAATGAGACCGGAAAAGCAGAGTTTTTAGGCGGAAAATGGATTTTTCTTCAAGGAAGTCCAAATTTAAATGAAAAGAATGGTATTAAAACAGGGCGTCTTTCAGGAATTTCTGCTCACTATGTTCCTTCTTACCTTTTAAAAAACAGAATGCCAAGCTGGGATGTCAATTGTATTGAAGATTGGGAAACCAAAGTAGACGCCATTGTCGATGAAACCTTAAAAGAGGACATGACGGCGATCGCGGGAATTCCATCGTGGGTTCAGATGTATTTTGAAAAGTTGATTGAACGAAAACAAAAAAAAGTAGGAGAAATTTTTAAAAATTTTAATCTATTTATTTTTGGGGGCGTGAATTATGAGCCCTATCGCACAAAATTTGAAAACATGATTGGCAGAAAGGTTGATAGCATAGAGCTTTATCCAGCCAGCGAAGGTTTTTTTGCCTTTCAGGATCGTCAAAACAAAACAGGAATGCTACTTCAGCTAGATGCCGGAATTTTTTATGAATTCATTGAGGCAGATAGCTTTTATAATGAAAATTCAGTTCGACTTACATTAAAAGACGTTGCGCTGGGTGTAAACTATGTGATAATCGTATCGACCAATGCCGGTTTATGGGCCTATAACATTGGCGATACGGTTCAATTTACATCAATTGCACCTTTTCGGATTATTGTTAGTGGCCGCATAAAACACTTTATATCTGCCTTTGGCGAGCATGTTATTGCAAAAGAAGTTGAGGAAGCTATAATTAAAGCTGTTAAGGACACTGAAGCTCGGGTGACTGAATTTACGGTTGCTCCAGAAATCACCCCAAAAAAAGGGCTGCCTTATCACGAATGGCTGATTGAGTTTGAAGCAGCTCCGAAAGATTTAGAAGCTTTTGCAAAAAGCATAGATTTGGAGCTGCAAAAACAAAACAGTTATTATTCAGATTTGATAAAAGGAAAGGTGCTCCAGTCTTTGAAAATTTCCCTTATAAAAACAGGGGGCTTTAAGCACTATATGAAAACTATAGGCAAGTTCGGAGGCCAAAATAAAACCCCACGCCTGTCCAATGACCGAAAAATTGCATCTCACATGCACTTTAATAATTTTATTAAATAATGTATATTTATACGATTTCTATTTAAACCGTTAAAAAATTGAATGTTCTGAGGACAATAAAAAAAGTTTTCAGCAGTTAAATCATCGTAAAACAAAGCTTAAGAACTAACACATGAGCAAAGCAAACAACAGCCAACAGGCTGAAGAAGTAGATTTAGGCCAACTATTTAGTATAATTGGAAATGGTTTTAATCGCCTATTTAAGTTTATTGGTGGTATTTTCAATCATTTTTTTTTGGCCTTTGTATGGATAATTCTTTTTATAAAAAATCGTATAGTCATTTTGTCCATTGCAGGATTTATTGGATTAGTAATTGGCGTTACGCTAGACATGGCGTTACCGCCAATCTACAAATCCACGCTTTCTATAAAACAGAACTATGAGACCGGCGAAAACTTATATGAATCTATTAACTATTACAACGGCTTATTAAAAGATAAAGACTACAAAATATTAGGGGAGCTTTTGGGCTTGACAGAAACATCCGCCAAAGAGATTGTAGGCTTTGATATTGAGCCAATTATTACAGACAATGAATATTTGGTCATGTTTAACAACTACATCGCCAATTTAGACTCCCTGGCAGCCTCTAAAATTGAATACAAGGAATATAAAGATAACATTAGAGAGTACAAACATCTCTACCAGCAAATTAGTATCAAATCACAAACAAGACCGGACTTTAAAGGAGTGTTTTCAAATATCATAAGCAATATTGAGACCAATCCATTTTTTGTTAATGAGCAAGCCAAAGATATATTAGAGCTTCAACAAACCCAACAAGCAATAGAGATCTCCCTTGTCCAGTCAGATTCTTTACAGCAGACCTACAAACGGGTTTTGGAGAGCTCAAAAGACCCTCAGTCAAATGCGGAAATTGGAATTACATTTGAGGGTAACAACGAAAGTGAAAAAACCAAAGAATTTGAGTTATATATAAATGACATCGAATTAAGACAGAAAATTGTGAAGATTCAGAGAGAATTAAAAGACAAAGAGAATATCATTGACATGATATCAAGCAAGCAAGACAATGGATTCGAAGACGATACAAAAGACCTTTTTGGTGTTCAGATAGCACTAAAATTCTTTTATTTGGTGATAATTTTTTCGTTGACTTTTATTGCACTGTTGGTCCCTGAGCTGATAAGATTTTTTGAAAGGATAAAAGACCAAAACATGACGGGGTAATGTAAAAAAAGGAAGTTACCACATAAGCCCTTAATGGGGTGTATTATGAACTTCCCGCACGTTCTCTTAGACAGCTAGGGTGGTCTAGGAGAAATGAAAGCGAAACACAATAAAGCAGCTCTAGGCGATTACAACACAATAGATTGTGATGTAAAAAGGCGAAGACCATTTTTAGAGATTCAATTAAGAACTAAAAAAGCTAGGTAAAATAAAACTCTAATTTATTTTGGCAAAAAAACTATTATCGCTGGCTATTATCTTAACTGTTATTTCATGTAAAAAAAGCATTGATTATTCCAAGATTCCAGCACTTTCAATTAATAGTAAATTAAATGCCGTTATTGAAATACCAGCCGGAACGAACAAGAAAGTTGAATATAACAAGACAACTAAGAGTTTTGAAACAGATAAAACAGATGGCCAAGACAGAATCATTAATTTTTTACCCTATTTAG
>MDSY01074995.1_pt1 | contig 14201 bp, 13 predicted proteins | sample 811131 | NCBI WGS metagenome assembly MDSY01 (sample SAMN05326643, study PRJNA326480) | marine metagenome | isolation source: seawater | place: Atlantic Ocean: South West | collected 2010 | reverse complement strand
CTATGAACTACCTGCAACTATTCCTTTACATTATGAAGGTTATAAAAATTTAGTAATTTATCCAGGCATTAAAAGAAATGGTATTGCAGCAGACAGAAAAAAGTATCCTTTCTACTTACCGTTTGACACTATTTGTAACTTAATTCCGGATAGCGTTTTAAACATCCTACCAATAACAACCTATGAGGAAGATCTGTATTTTTGGATTGAAGATTTTGAAGATCCTCAGCATAAATTTCAATCTCACACCCTATCTCAAGTAGATTTATCCATTATAGAATTTCCCGAGACCTCCCTTTTTGAAGGGGATGCAGGTATCATTAATATGGATAGCAGTCAATATTACTGTGAAATAAGAACGGATGAACTAGATTTCAATCAATTTCCCAAGAATTTAAATATCCCAGCCTATATTGAGCTAAATTATGCAAATAACTACCCCTTTACACTTGGAATACTTCATAAAGACGCTAGTCTACCAGCCTACCAAAAGCAAGCCTTAATAACTTTGATTCCTACTTATGAAACTGAAATACTTTGGAATAAAACTTACTTATTTATTCCAGACGCAACCAGTTTTTTCACCAGTGCTACAGAGTTTGATTTATATATATCTGTAACAAACGATAATTACAATAATGATATTTCAATTTTACTAGACAATTTTAAAGTGATTTTCAGACAATGAAAAAAAAATATTTTTGGAATTTATACTTGTTTTTTGATTTTATTTCTGCTGGATCAAGTTGGATTTTGTTTAATTACTTTAGAAAAACATATATAGAGAAATATGATTTTGAAGTAAATGATAAGTTAATAATAAGTACTTTTTTCATATCATTATTTTGGATATTACTTTACTCCACTTTTGGTAATTACAGAAACGTTTATAAAAAATACAGACTTAAAGAAATAACTCAAATAATTTCACAAACATTTATTGGAATTATTTTAATCTTTTTCACTTTTTTATTAGATGATAATATAAACAGTTACCAAGATTATTACAGTCTTTTTGTAGTTCTTTTCTTATTACATATAATAATCACTTTTATTCCTAGAATAATCTTAACATCAAGGACGGTCAATCAAATTCATAATAAAAAAATTGGCTTCAACACCATTGTAATTGGAAGCAGTCAAAAAGCAAAAGATACTTATTTAGAGATTTGTAATTTAAAGAAAGCAACTGGCCATTTTATAATTGGCTATGTATGTACAAACGGAGGAAAAGATGTTATTAACGAAACTGGCTTAAAAAAACTAGGAGCTTATAATGAGATATCACAAATCATTAATAATGAAAAAATTGAAGAAGTAATTATTGCAACTGAGCCTAAAGAACATGAGAAAATTAATAGTATTATTAATGATTTAGCAGATTTAAAAGTCGAAATAAAAGTAGTTGCAGATATGTATAGCATACTAACTGGTTCGGTAAAAATGAATTCTATTTTTGGAGCATTGTTAATTTCAGTTAACCCAGAAATGATGCCCTCTTGGCAAAAAACAGTAAAAAGAATAATGGATTTGTTTATTTCAATAATTGCTATCATTATTTTGTCTCCTGTTTTCATTATTCTAACCATATTTATTAAATCAGGTTCTAAAGGGGAAATCATTTTCAAACAAGAACGTATTGGATTTAAAAATGAACCATTTCAGATTTACAAGTTTAGGTCTATGTATGCTGATTCTGAAAAAAATGGCCCGCAACTTTCTAGTAAGTACGATAGTAGAATTACCAATATTGGAAGATTCATGCGCAAAACCAGACTTGATGAAACTCCCCAATTTTTCAATGTCATAAAAGGAGATATGTCGCTAGTTGGTCCAAGACCTGAAAGACAATATTTTATAAATAAAATTATTGATAAAGCTCCGCACTACAAACACCTAAGCAAAGTAAAACCTGGTATTACCAGTTGGGGACAAGTTAAATATGGGTATGCTGAAAATGTAGATGAAATGATTGCTAGATTAAAGTTTGATTTATTATACGTTGAAAATATGTCTCTTAGTCTTGATGTAAAAATATTATTTTACACTGTTATCATCATGCTCAAAGGATCTGGTAAATAAAGTACTATGAGTTCTATATATTTGTAAAAAAATTTATGAAAAATATTGCTGTAATTGGAGCTGGAACAATGGGTAATGGAATTGCTCATGTATTTGCTCAAAATGGATATAATGTTAATTTAATAGACGTCTCTGAAGAAGCTTTACAAAAAGCAATGACTACCATATCAAAAAATTTAGATCGTATGGTTAATAAAGACAAAATAACCGTTTTAGAGAAAGATAAAACACTCCACAACTTAAATACTACATCCAACCTTAAAAAAGGATTAGAAAGTGTGGAACTTGTTATTGAAGCTGCTACAGAAAATCTTGATGTAAAACTATCTATTTTTAAAGAAATTGATTCACTAGCTCCAAAGAGTTGCATATTAGCAACCAATACTTCATCTATTTCAATTACTAAAATTGCAGCTCACACGAATAGAGCTGATAAAGTTATTGGAATGCATTTTATGAATCCAGTTCCAATTATGAAATTGGTAGAAATCATAAAAGGCTACTCAACATCTAATGAAACTCTTGAAACCATCATGAATTTGTCTAAAAACATTGGTAAATCTCCTGTCAAAGTAAATGATTTTCCAGGTTTTGTTGCCAATAAAATTTTAATTCCAATGATAAATGAAGCTATTATCACTCTTCATGAAGGAGTTGCTGGAGTTGAAGAGATTGATACTGTCATGAAACTTGGTATGGCACATCCCATGGGACCTCTCCAATTAGCTGACTTTATAGGGCTAGATGTTTGTTTAGCAATATTAAAAGTGCTTCAAGACGGATTTGGCACTGACAAATATGCTCCTTGCCCCTTACTTGTAAATATGGTTACAGCAGGAAAGCTAGGAGTGAAATCCAAAGAAGGTTTTTATAGTTGGAATCATCAAACGAAAGACCTCATTGTATCAGATTATTTTAAAAACTAATTATCAATCCAATTAATAGATTTATCCATTGAGTTGGAGTGCATTGAGTTATAAGATCTAGCAAATGATTTCAAAGAAAAAATAATTTCTTTAGAAGGGTTCATCATATCTTTTTCATAAATAACATTTGTAATTTTAACCATAGGCATATTCGATTTAATATACCTAACGCTTTAAAAAAAGAAATATTGTGAGATTTTATGAATTGGTAAGAATTAAATTTTTGTCAGATACTAATTTTCTAAGATTTATTAAAGCATATCTCATTCTCCCTAAAGATGTATTAATACTTACCCCAGTTTTATCTGCAATGTCTTTAAAACTCATTTGAAGAAAGTATCTCATTTTCACCACTTCCATTTGTTCTTCAGGCAACTCTTCTATAAGAAGACGAACATCTTTAGTAATTTGTTCATTTACCATTACATCTTCAGCAGATTTTTCTTCCAATTTTATCAAATCAAAAATATTAAAGTCTTCTGAAAGATTAGAAGATCTTCCAGCAATTGGCATTTTTGAATTTTTTCTAAAAAAATCTATGACTTGGTTATGAGAAATTCTTAAAATCCATGACAGCAATTTACCTTCATGATTATAATGGTTTTTTTTCAGGTTAGTTATGACTTTAATAAAGACTTCTTGAAATAAGTCATTGGCCAAATCCTGGTCTTTAACCATTTGAAGGATATAAGAAAACACTCTTTGTTTATACTTATTCAACAGAGCATCAAATGCTTTGTTATTACCAGAACGAAATTCTTTTATGAGGAATTCATCACTTTCTTTTGAATACATAATTCTACGTTTAGTTGTTTTAAATAAAATTTTCTAAGTAGAATTAATTTATAGGCAAGTGATTTTATAATTATTGACAAATATAAGAAACAAATCTATTATCTGAAAACTATTCTATTATTTTAGCAATCTGTTAAAAGACAAATGGGAGTTAAAATCTATAAAAACATAGAAATAATTGGCGCAAGAGTTCATAACTTGAAAAATATTTCTGTGTCAATTCCTAGAAACAAATTGACTGTTTTAACAGGTGTATCTGGATCTGGGAAATCATCCTTAGCTTTCGACACTCTATACGCTGAAGGACATAGAAGATATATTGAAAGTTTAAGTGCCTATGCAAGATTATTTTTAGGAAGAATTGAAAAGCCTGATATAGATGACATCAAAGGGATTTCACCTGCAATTGCCATTGAACAGAAAGTAAACTCTTCCAACCCAAGAAGTACTGTTGGGACTACTACTGAAATATATGATTATTTAAAGCTGTTATTTGCCAGAATTGGTAAAACATATTCTCCTGTAAGTAATCAAGTAGTAAATAAAGATTCCCCTGAAAATATTTTGGATTACATACTTAAACTTCCTAAAGAAGCAAAACTTATGATTTCTTGTCCAGTAACTATTCCAAAAGGAAGAACTACGAAAGACCAAATTCAAATTTATTTGCATCAAGGTTATTCTAAAATATGGGATCAAAATAAAGTGAAAGACTTAGATCATGAAAATATTTCTGAAAACTCTGCATTAATAATTGATAGAATAAAAAATGATGATAACCCCGAAAATCAGTCTAGAATTCTTGATTCTTTAGAACTTGCTTTTCATGAGGGTAAAGGAACATGTAATATTATTCATATCAAAGAAGATAAATCTTCCTTAAAAAGTTTTAATAATCTATTTATAAAAGATGGCATTGTATTTGAAGAACCAAGCTTAGATTTTTTCTCTTTTAATAGTCCATATGGTGCCTGTAAAAAATGCGAAGGGTTTGGAAAAGTTATGGGAATCGACTCAGATTTAGTTATACCCAATCCTAACTTAAGTATTTATGATAATGCTATTGTATGTTGGAAAGGTGAAAAAATGAGTGTTTGGAAAGAGGAGTTAATATTAAACTCTCATCATTTTAATTTCCCTATTCATGAGCCCATTAGAAATCTTTCCAAAGATAATTTAGAATTAATATGGGAGGGAAATCAATACTTTAGAGGTTTAAATTCATTTTTCAAATACTTAGAGAGTAAATCTTACAAAATTCAATATCGAGTAATGCTATCAAGGTACAGAGGAAAAACCGCTTGTAATTCTTGTAATGGAACTAGATTAAGGGCTGATGCTAATTATGTAAAAGTTGGCCAAAAGTCAATAAGTGATATTAACAATATGACTATAAGTAATGCCTTATCCTATTTTAAAAATTTAAAACTAAACCAAACCGATGCACAAATTGCTAAAAGAATTGTTCATGAAATAAGTTCTAGATTAAATTATTTAAGTGATGTTGGATTAGGATATTTAACTCTAATGAGAGCTTCAAATACGCTTTCTGGTGGAGAATCTCAAAGAATAAATTTAGCTACTTCCATTGGAAGTTCATTAGTGGGTTCCATGTATATTCTTGATGAACCATCAATAGGGTTGCATACCAGAGATAGTCAAAAGCTTATTAAGGTTTTAAAAAAATTAAGAGATGTGGGAAATACAGTTATTGTTGTAGAGCACGATGAAGAAATGATGAAATCTGCTGATATGATTATTGATATAGGTCCTGAAGCTGGCAGACATGGAGGTGAAATAGTTTTTAAAGGAACTCATGATCAACTTATTAGCTCTAAAAAAAGTTTAACAGCCAAGTACCTCTCCGGAAAACTTTCTATTGAAGTTCCAAAAGTCAGAAGAAAACCAAAGGATTTTATCATTATTGAAGAAGCTTATCTACATAACCTAAAAAATATTACCGTTAAAATTCCTCTTAACCAAATATGTGTGATTACTGGTGTAAGCGGAAGTGGGAAATCAACGCTGATTGGAGGAATTTTATTCAAATTTTTAGAAAGATATTTTCTTACAGGATTAGAAAAAGTAAGTCATTGTAAAAACATAAAAGTAAATCTTGATTTAATTAATGGAGTTGAATTAATTAATCAAAACCCTATTGGAAAAAGTTCAAGATCTAACCCTATAACTTATACAAAAGGATATGATGATATTAGACAATTATTTGCTAATGAAAATCATGCAAAATCAAAAGGATTTAAACCCGGTTATTTTAGTTTTAATGTAGATGGTGGCAGATGTGAAAAGTGTCAGGGAGAAGGACAAATTACTATTTCTATGCAGTTTATGGCTGATGTTCACCTAACATGTGATGAGTGTAATGGAAACAGATTCAAAGATGAGGTATTAGAAGTGAAATTTAAGAATAAAAATATTTCTGAAGTTCTTCAAATGACTGTTGAAGAGGGATTGGATTATTTCAATGAAGACACCACGCTTTGCAAAAAAATAAGAGCTAAAGTACTTGCGCTGAAAGAAGTAGGACTTGAATATGTCCAATTAGGTCAAACATCAAATACTCTTAGTGGAGGTGAGGCACAAAGGATAAAATTAGCTTCTTTTTTGTGTCAAAGTAAATCCAAACAAAAAAAGCTTTTCATATTTGATGAACCTACTACTGGATTACACTTTCATGATGTTAAAAAACTAATAAAAGCCTTACAAGATTTAGTAGAAATGGGACATCATGTAATTATTATTGAACACCATATGGATATTATTAAATCCGCAGATTATTTAATAGATTTAGGTCCTGAAGGCGGAATCAAAGGAGGAGAATTAATATACGAAGGTAATCCTGAAGACTTTATTAAAAACTGTAATAAGAATTCATACACCAAAAAATATCTTAAAGAGTACCTTTAATTAAATAGAAGATTTGGAAATAAATTGGTTTTGATATAGTTCATAATATTGTCCTTTTTTTCTTAGTAATTCCATATGATTCCCTTTTTCAATAATTACTCCATCATCCATTACTAATATAGAATCTGCATTTTGTATGGTGGACAATCTGTGGGCTATGATTATAGAAGTCCTTGATTTTGTAATTTCTTCAGTAGCATTTTGGATAAATTCTTCTGATAAAGAATCAATTGAAGAAGTTGCTTCATCAAGAATTAGTAATTGAGGTTGATAAACATAAGCTCTTAAAAAGGCTATGATTTGTCTCTGTCCAGATGATAATAGTCCTCCCCTTTCTTTAACTTCAAAGTCATAACCACCTGGTAATTGATTAATAAATTCATGAACCCCTACCTTCTTAGCTGCTTGAATAACTTCCTTTCTTGAAATTTTCAAATCTCCTATTGTAATATTCTCTAAAATAGTCGTATTAAATAAAAATACATCCTGTAAAACAACTGCAATTTTAGACCTGAGTATATTAATATCTATATTTCTAATATCTAAATCATCAATCGTTATTTTTCCTTTTTGAAATTCATAATATCTTGAAATTAAATTAATTAATGAAGTTTTTCCAGCTCCTGTTGGACCAACTATAGCAACTGTTTCTCCAGGATTAACTGTAAAACTTAAACCTTTAAACACTGGGTTAATATCATTATATGAAAAGTGAACATTATCAAATTTAATATGACCCTTGAATCCATCAGGTTTTAAGTTGTCTTTTTGAAATATGAAATCTTGACTATCAATTAGTTCAAAAACTCTCGATGAACCAACCATTCCCATTTGCAAAGTATTAAATCTATCTGCTAACATCCTGATGGGTCTAAAAAGCATACTGATGTAAAGGATAAACGACATCATTTCAGTAGTGACTGTTCCATAGTCAACTCCACCATATGAAATTGACCAGACACTGTATAATACTAATAATGCTATAGAAGTTGCACTTAAGGTTTCAACAACAGGGAAAAATATGGAATAAGCCATTATACCTTTTATGTGAGCTTTTTTATGAGCCTCATTTATTTTACTAAATTTTTTGGATTCTATATCTTCTCTACTAAATATTTGTACAATATTCATCCCTGTTATATGCTCTTGAACGAAGGAGTTCAAAGAAGAAATTTGCTTTCTCACTTCCTGAAAAGAATTTTTAATAGCCTTTTTAAAAATATTAGTACTGAATATTAATATAGGAATTGGTATTAAAACTATTAAAGTAAGTTTCCAATTTATGTAAAACATAAAACATAGCACACCTCCTAATTTTAATAAATCTCCTAATATAACCAGTATACCTTGCGAAAATATATCAGCTATAGTTTCCATATCACTTACAGATCTAGTCACGAGCATTCCAATTGGATTTTGATCAAAATACTTTAATTTCAATTTTGTGATATGTTTAAATAGTTGATCTCTTAAGTCTTTAACTACCCGCTGACCTAAATCACTCGAAATGTAAGAAACAGCAATTAGCATTATAGATTCTATAATTAAAATACCAACAACCAATAATGCTCCATACAATAAAGATTTTTCATCAGATAACCTTACATACTCCCCAACTAATTTCCCAATAATATATGGTCTTAAAGGGGATAAAAAAGCAAGTAAAATAGTTAGAATAATCCCATATATTAATAATGTTATATGAGGCTTAGAAACTCTTAAAATTCTTCTAAACAACTTAGAATCCCATGTTTTAGAGTTACTCTTATTCATTTATTTGATAAGCAACATTAACCAAAAAAAGTCCTTTTGCTTTTACAGATGGACCTGCAGCAGACCTATTTTCAGATTCAATAATATGGCAGAAGTCTTGGACAGAAATTTTCTTTCTCCCAACTAATAACATTGTTCCCACAATAGCTCTTACCATGTTTCTTAAAAATCTATTAGACTTAATAGTGAAAATAAGTTGGTGTTTTTCCTGCCTCCAAAAAGCCTCAGTAACATTACAAATGAAATTATTTACATCTGTATGAACTTTGCTAAAAGAAGTGAAATCTTTGTAAGAAATTAATTTTTCACAACAATTGTTCATTAACCCAATATCTAAATCATATCTTATATAGCTAAATAGTGAATTTTGAAAAGGTTCTTTTTTTTGAGTCAATCTATATTCATAAGTCCTACTAATTGCACTAAAACGAGCATGAAAATCAGAATCAACAATTTGGTGACTTTTAATTAAAATATCTGAAGGAAGAATTTGATTAAACTTATATAAAAAATTATCATAGTCGATATCATCTGGAAAATCTACATGAAAAAAAAATTGTTCTGCATGAACACCCTTATCGGTTCTACCACAACCAACAAGATTTATATCATTGAAAGGTCTTATTAAAACACTTAATTTTTCTTGGATTATTTCTTGTATTGTAATAGCATTTTCTTGGATTTGCCATCCATGATAATTTTCCCCATTAAATGCTATTTCAAATAATACTCTTTTCAAATTAGTATTTCAAATGCTTTTTTATAATATCTAATGCGTATTGAAAAGTTTCTTTTGCATTAATATTGGTGCTATCAATTTCAATTGAATTTTTAGGTTTCACTAAGGGACTTTCCTCTCTATTTTCATCATTTTTATCTCTGTAACTTATGTTTTCAATCACCTTTTCTATTGCTATGTTTTGCCCTTTTTGTTTAAACTCTAACCATCTTCTGTAAGCTCTTATTTCAACTGAAGCAGTTAACCAAAATTTTAAATTTGCGTTAGGAAAAACAATAGAACCAATATCTCTACCATCCATAATTAAATTATTTTCTTTTCCATAAGATTTCTGAATAGATACCATTTTCTCTCTCACAGCTTTATTTTTGCTAACTTGACTTACTAAATTTGATATCTGAATTCCTCTAATTTCCTCCTCTACTATTTCAGAATTTAGCCTTACAAAACTTTTTCCTTTGGAATTAGGAATAGAAAAATCAATTTTAGCATCATTCATTCTTTCTTTATAACCTTCTTTTAATTCACCTTCTTTAAAAATTAAATCAGATCTTAAAAAAAAAAGAGAGATAGCTCGATACATAGCACCAGTATCTATATATAGAAATTTCAACTCTTGAGCTAATGATTTAGCTAAGGTACTTTTTCCACATCCAGAATGTCCATCAATTGTTATAATAGTATTCTTCATTATTTGCAAAAAAAAAGGCCGTCATAGACAGCCTTTTATTAAAATAATTTATAAAAATTAAATTTCTTCAACCTCTATCATTTCAAAAGGTAAATCAATAATAGCTTCATAATCTTCACCTGCTTCTAACATATCTTCATCATCTTCTTCATAATACCATTTAACAGAAACTTCACTTCCAGTTAGAGATTCTAGTTTCTTAAATACATCTAAAATACATTTCGAAGAACTAGTGTTAAAATATTCAAGTTGAACATTCAAAACCGTAGAACTATTAGGAGACTCCGAATAGGACTCTATCCATTCAATTAGAGGTTTGTAAAACTCAATTGAATTTTCTGGAATAGATCTACCTTTTAGTAATAATTCTCCGCTTGCATTAAATTCAACTTCTGGTGTTTTTGCAGAACCTTCTTGTTTTAAATCTTCCATAATTTTTATTTTAAAATTTTAACTGTTAATGTGAAAAATGAGTAATCATCATCAATTTCTTTAAAGCTGTATTGTAACTTATTTCTTGATTTCTTTGCAATATCAATAAGTCCTAATCCACCACCGCCTTTTTCACTTAATTTACCATTATTCAAAACTTCTTTGTAATAGGCTTTTAATTCATCTCTATCCAAAGAGTTTATATGATCAATTTTATTAGAAACTTCTTCAACATTTTTTGGGTAAATAAAATTGCCTGTTACGATATTATAGGCATCTTCATTTCTACTTATGCTAAAAATAGCAGACTTTTTATTGCCTGAAGCATCCAAAAAATTATCCTTATCAAAGTCATCAATATGATGATATAAGTTTTGTAAACATTCTACTAAGACATTAAAAACTTTCTTTTTGGTAGCTGGTGAATCATTTAAATCAACCATTTTAGATTCCATAATTTGAAAAACAGAATCTAAAAGATCAGACGTAACCGTTCCCTTGAAAGCAAGGAGAACATTATCACGCTCCATTAAATTATATAAGTCAAATGTAGTAGTAGCCATATAACAATAACAAATATAATAAATACTTGAAAGGATAAACAAAAAAATAAAAGCTTTCTTAAATAAATTATGTATTAGATTTGCCCAATAATTTTTTTTTTAAATGATTGATAATAATGAATGGTTTGTAAATTGGTTTAATTCCAAATATTATCATATTCTGTATGCTGATAGAAGTGATAATGAAGCTCATAATTTCATTCATCAATTAAAAGACCATTTATCACTAAACCCTAGCGAAAAGGTATTAGACTTAGGGTGTGGAAAAGGGAGACATTCAAAAACATTAAGTGAATTTTTTACGACCCTTGACGGAATAGATATTTCCAAAGAAAATATTGCCTATGCAAAAAGTAATAAATCTAAAAATCAGAACTTTTATTTATCTGATATGCGCGATTTTAAAATGAGTAACTCTTATGGATATATTTTCAACCTTTTCACAAGTTTTGGGTATTTTGAAGACCTATCGGACAACATGAAAGTTTTAGAGAATTGCAACCATCATTTAAAAAAAAACGGATTATTGATTATCGATTTTTTAAATGCTAAAAAAATTAAAAAAACAATCAAAAATAATCACGAAAAAAAAACAATAAACAACATTATTTTTGAAATAGATAAATACATTTTAAATAATTATGTATTTAAAAAAATTAAAATTTTAGATGGAGATTCTGTTTTGAATTTTGAGGAAAAAGTTCAATTATTTGAATTAGATGATTTTATTAAAATGCTTGAAAAAACAGGATTTAATGAAATTTCAGCGTTTGGAGATTATCAGATGAATCCATACAGTTCTAATAGCAATAGGCTGATCTTGTCTGCTAAAAAGCGTTAAAATGATAGAAATTTTATTTTTTAGTGTACTTCTAACTGGGATATTAACTGAAATAATTTCCAAAAAACTAGAACATTATAAACCCATAATCATTTCTTTTAGTGTTGCAATTGTCCTTACCCTAATATGTACGCATATTTTACCTGAACTTTTTTCAGTAAACAGTCACAAAATTGGATATTTTTTATTAGCAGGCTTTGTTTTGCAAATCTTACTAGAATTACTTTCAAAGGGTATAGAGCATGGCCATGTTCATTTACATGGTGAAATTTCTAACAAGCAGCTAATGGTCATTTTTATTGGATTATCAATTCATTCATTTATAGAAGGTATTCCTATAAAAACATTAAACGAGGTTGATAATCATACTCATTATTTAAACTCAGCTTCTTTTTCCTGGGTCTATTTGTCAGCAATTCTAATCCATAAATTACCCATTGCTGCAGTTCTGATGATTTTTCTAAAAAGTATTAACTCTAGCTTAACCAAGAAAATTATTTTACTCCTAATTTTTGCAATTTCTTGTCCAGCTGGAGGTTATTTAGGTGAATACCTAATAAAATTTGATGTTTTTAGTGGTTGGTCTAATAACTTTCTTGCTATTTCATGTGGAATGTTATTGCATATTACCACCTTATTAATTTTTGAAGATCATCATTCTGGAGGAAAGGTTAAAAATATTATTACTATATGTGCTGGAATAATTACAGGCTTACTTATATTTAGTTTATAATTTTCATATTCAATATCATAAAAAAATCATATAATATATTATTAATAAGTTATCTAATTGTTGGATTACACAACCTAATTAGTGCTCAAAATAATAACGACTTTATTCAATTTAGCGGGGTTGTTGTTTCTCAAGATAGTTTATTACCTGTACCCTATTGTAGTGTCATAAATAAAGAAACTAAAAGAGGAACAATTTCAGATTACTTCGGATATTTTTCATTTGTAGCTCAAAAGGGAGATACACTAGTTTTTAGCAGTATTGGTTTTAAAAAATCATCTTTCACAGTTCCTGATACTTTAACGACTAACAAATATTCATTAATTCAAATAATGTATGAAGATACTATTATGCTTAAAGCTGCCGTTATATATCCTTGGCCATCAAAAGAACAATTTGCTAAAGCCTTTGTTGAAACACCAATACCAAATGATGACTATAAAAGAGCAATGAATAACTTATCAAGAGAAAAACTGAATGAAAGAATGCAATTTACTCCAATGGATGGTGCCTTAAATTTCAAATGGCAACAGCAACAAATTCAAAGTAAATTGTATTATGCTGGTCAGTATGCTCCAATTAGCCTACTAAATCCTATAGCATGGTCTCAGTTTATTCAAGCTTGGAAAAGAGGTGACTTTAAAAGCAATAAATGATATTAAATAAAAAGTACCGTTCATTTATTTTAATGCTTATTTTTTCTTCCTTAATTTTTGGACAGGAAAATGTAATAATAAAGGGTTCTATAAAAACATCAAAAGGGAAACCAGTAAACAAAGCTAATGTTGTAGTAATAGATACAAAAATTGGTACAACATCTAATAAAAAAGGAGAATTCCAATTCGAAATTGAAAATACTGGATACTTTAATTTAGAAGTATCTCATGTTAAATACCAAAAGATTTCTAAAAAATTAAATACTGAGACTGATACTGTAATTTTAATTAGAATGAAGAATAAAGTTCTTCAAACTCATGATGTTGAATACAAAGATCCTGGTAGTTCTACTACAGAAATATTACCTACCATAAATGCCGCTAATGTTGCCCTACCTAGCGGAAATATAGAAGGTTTACTTTCTTCTGTTGGTTTTGGAGTAAGGCAAAATAATGAATTGTCTAGTGGGTTTAATGTAAGAGGAGGTAATTTTGATGAAAATTTAATATATGTGAACGGGATTGAGGTTTATAGACCATTTTTAGCTAGGTCTGGACAACAAGAGGGACTAAGTTTTATAAATCCCTCAATGGTAGAAAATATTGTTTTTTCTGCGGGTGGGTTTGATGCTAAATATGGAGATAAATTATCTAGTGTATTGGATATTTCCTATAGGGAACCTATTGATTTTGAAGCCAATCTTTCAACAAGTTTATTGGGAACTCAGTTACAATTTGGAGATAGGCCAAATTCACTAATCAATTACAATTTTGGATTTAGATATAGAACAAATGCCTATCTTCTAGGTGCACTTGACACTAAAGGAGAATATCAACCACGATTTGCAGATGTTCAAGGTCTAATCAATTTTAATTTAAATGAAAAATTAAAACTTACAGCGTTTGGAACTGCAGCAAACAATTTATTTTCTGTTCAACCTGAAAATAGACAAACCAATTTTGGAAATATTAATGAGGCTCTAAGATTTACTGTATATTATGAAGGGCAAGAGAATACTCAATATAAAACCTATATGGGTGCTTT
>MDSY01005110.1_pt1 | contig 14201 bp, 10 predicted proteins | sample 811131 | NCBI WGS metagenome assembly MDSY01 (sample SAMN05326643, study PRJNA326480) | marine metagenome | isolation source: seawater | place: Atlantic Ocean: South West | collected 2010 | reverse complement strand
GAGGCCAAACTACTGCACCCTTGGAATGCACGCCTTCCGACGGTCTGCAACGCATCCGGAAAGGTCACCGAGGCCAAACTACTGCACCAAGAGAATGCATACGATCCGATGGCCTGCAACCCATCCCCAAAGGTCACCGAGGCCAAACTACTGCACGCAGAGAATGCGCTGTCTCCGATGGCCTGCAACCCATCCCCAAAGGTCACCGATTCGAGGCTGGTGCAATTAAAGAATGCACCCATTCCGATGGTCGTCACGCCCTCCTGGATGTCCACTTCTTTGATATCCGTTCTTTCTCGGAATTGTTCTTGGCCGACATTGGCGTTGACCGTTAGTTTGCCATTCGCAAAATGAAATGGCTCGGCAGGGGCCGCGGCCGCGGCACTCGACCCGCCGCCGAAATCGAGTCTGCGGTCTACGCGGTTCGGATTGCTGGCGCGAATCATTCCGTCAATAACGGTCCACACCACGTTGTATTCAATGGCTAGGAAGCCACACTTTGCCGATATTAGGGCTTCTTCGCGCGCATTATGTCCAACCATGGCTTTTCGCAAAGACGTCGCCAAATCGTATGCAATCGTTCGGTAGTAATACTCCTTGGATTGTATTGGCCAACTTTTACTGTACCCTAATACCTTTTGGAAAATGGTCATTTCCCTTTTGTGAATCGTTTCGGCCAACTTTTCAAGGGTTAATTCCTTGATTGATTTGTTCTTTGATGCTGACAGTAATTCGTACAGAATAGAGAGCTGATCGGCTGTCACGTTCGCATCCTGACAAATCAGTTTGATCATAAAGTCTATACTGGGGTTAGTGGCATGTTTAAATTGTTTCTGAAATTCGGCGACATCTCCTTCTTTTACAGCTTCATACATGCGCTGTTTGGAAAATGGTTTGATAATATTTAACACGTTTGGCAGCGTATACTTGTCTAACCGTACAACGAATGGCTTTGTCACGTCTTTTGCACCGAGTTCTGTGCGCAATGCTTTGGCGAATTCAATGTCGTTTTGGAGTCTTGGACTTGCGTGCTTGATGGCGGACGGAGTAGCCCAAGCAAACGGGTTTGATCGTTGCGTGCAAATCGTCGCAAGAACCACCTCTGGGTCGTCTTGAAAGTTTGTCAAATACTTGAGCACGTTGGCGCTTACATCTCTGTCACGTACAATCGCCAAAACAACGTCTCTATTTTTGAGCCACTCGGCATAGGGCTCGTCCATGTCCCTTTCCAGCTTCACGATTTTCCAATTTTTGGAGATATCTTTTAGCACCTGCTCTTTTGTCATTTGCGTTTTCAACTTTTTCGCGGAACTACCCGCCCCTTCGCCGCTCCGTGGACGTTTAGGTTCAGCGACCAAGAATGACATTTCAAAAGTAGATACTTCTTAAATACATACGTTTGACTGATATGACATGGATAACGAATATGTGAGATTTATAATGGAGGTCCAAAGAGTTACGAAAGACATGGCTGAAAAGGGTTTTAATAACGGCTTTATGACAACGATTTCGAAATCGTTTATGAAGGAGGACGACTACATTCCGAAAGGCCTTTTGGCCTCTCAGCCCGCTCTACCGTTTGTGGGACAAGGTTTCGGTCAGTTTCGTCCGTATGAAAGTTTGCCCGCGTACATCGTGCTTTCAGATCCCAAGTGCATGCCCGTGCGCCAAAGTACCCACGCTGCCGGCTTTGATCTCGTGGCCGCCAAAGATGTCGTTGTACCGTCTCGTGGCTCCGCTATTGTCAGCGTGGGTATGAGCATCGCCTTGCCAAGAGGTCATTATGGTCGCGTCGCTGGTCGTTCTTCGCTCGCGTTCGACCATGATATCACGGTGTTTGAGGGTACAATCGACGAGGATTATCGTGGTCCTGTAAAAGTAAAGATGTTCAATCATTCCGATACAGACTACAAGACGTCTGCTTTGTCCCGTATCGCCCAGCTGATAATTGAGCCGTACACAGTGCCGCGCGTCTTGAATGTTGTCTCGCTTCCAGAAACAGATCGTGGGACCGGTGGATTTGGCTCAACCGATAGTATTTAAACGGCCAAAGTTCAAATGAATGTATCGTTCCAATTATAAATCAGTATTCCGTTGCCACACTCTGGTAGAATGTATGAATTATTCTCTAGAACCAAAGACGCCAAAGGCGGATTTATTTTTGTATTTGTTAGACATGTACGATATACTGTTGTCGCACGCTGATGGTTCCATGATTGTCGACGAGAACGATGATGTGCCATATTTGCGTTTGTCTGCAAAGTTAGAAAAATATGTGTTTGAGGCGTGGGAGTCGTTACTGGGTCGCATTCCGGGCCAGCTAAAGGGTTGGTGTGAGGGTATGTTTGTCTATGTGTGCATTTCGCTTTGTCGATGGTTGGCTTCCAAACCGGGTTGTACAGTGATTCCATCGGAGACCCGCGATTGGATGCGCGAACACGGCCTTCGGTCACACGCCTCTTACGATACGTCTACATTCTCTGTATCCGATTTGTTGAATGCGTTGGACGTGTTCGAGCAGCGCTGGGCCACATTTCCGGAGTTGAATCATCATGTGATGATATATCTGAATGCGTTGGAGTTTCGCGCGTCGTGGCTCATTTCTCACACTGCTCCTAGCGATCTTTTTGACATTCGTACACGACGAGTATCCATCGAGGAAGATATGTTTCAAATACACCCTGGAATGGTCTTTGAATTTTATGCGCGCTTTATGTTGATGCGTCGTTCGTTTGCACAGTATACTTTGTGGGATACTGTGCCTCCCGTGTCTCAGATGCCAGAATCGCGCTGGTCCGACTTTATTGAAAGAGAGAACCGTCATTTGGGTATTCGCAAGTTTCGCGACCGTGTTCAGCAGGTGACGTGGGACAATCTGAAAAGGTTATCGGAGGGTGCGCGGGCCTCTTACAATGCGCGTGGGTCGCGCGTGTCGTCGTACCAGGCATTGGCAGAAAATCGTCCGTTAGCTATTCTAGATCAGTTGAATACGTTGACGAGTTATGGTAAGACAGAAAAGTTGCACGAACATCTCATGGTGAAGGAAGGTCTGCATTTGCAAATGATTCACGCGCACTTTATGTCGACGTACTCGGTCAATTTTCGAAATTACTTTTTCTGTTCGTACGAAAAATCATGGAAACATCGCACGAGATTGTCACATATGGTCGTGCCCGTCATCATCGAACGCAGAAGTCGTTACGATGTCATGCACAAGGGTTTGGTACATCTAACGCCCAATGGTACCGTCGCCGAAGCATTTCAACTGTGGCTGCTGTTTGTTCGAAGAGATTACCGAGGCATACTGTATGGTTCCATGGACTTTGGACGCTTGTGCCGTTACGTGTTTGACCCCCCCGAGGTGGCACAACAAAGAGTGTTGGGAGATGGAATGTCAACTTATAAATGGGATGTATAAAAGCCGGTGGTCGTTGAACATCATGGTGCGCATAACGAGTCAAAAATATTTGACAAAGAAGAGGGAGCGGCGTGTTGCTCGCCAGAGAAGTCGGGCTTTGGTTGGAGAGGCGCCGGGCGATGTGGACGCATCCTCCGACCCGACAGCATCGGATCCGGAATCTGAACACGTAACAACACTTCACACTTTCCCGACGTCGACCAAAACCAAAGTCATTCACCAATCGAACGATTTGACGTGTGGCATGCGCGCGCTTCAAAACATGTATGGGCGACATTTTGTGACGCGAAATGGAATGGACGCGTGTGCCATTGCCTTAGAAAAAAGATCGTTCGGTGTCGAAATGTACGATAAAAGGTTAGGGTACTATAATGTAGAAGTTCTGATATCGGCCTTGCAGTCAAAGGGTAAATGTGTACAACAAATCGACGCCGACAAAATACCGTCGGCGTATTTTCATGCGGCAATTGCCTCCAACCCCGTGTTTTCCGGATACATTGTGACGCTAGACACTGGTGGTGTCAATCATTACGTGACAATACGTCAATCCACCAGTGGTCACCTGCGCCTTTTCGACTCGCTTCCCGGTTCGAAAGCTGTTCGCATAAAACGGGAGCGTTTGTTCACACGGGATGCGCGCGGAGCATTACTCATGTGTCATTTGGACGTCCGTCCTGTCGTTGCAATCTTGGCCGTCGGTAACGCGCCATTTTTGGCGTATACGCTCATGCACGACACATGGTCGGAAGACCCACCGTCCCCTAATCAATATATGAGCGCAATTCAGAAGGCTCTTTGTTCGTGGAAAGACGGCCCCCGTCTCCCAGACGCGTCCGTATACGAGCGTTTAAAAGACGTTGTGGCCGATCAAGTGTCGCACAATGTGTCTTTGGTCGTCAAGTATGAGAGCAAAGACACCACTGTGCAATGCCACAATGTCGAAAGTCTTTTGGCCCAACTGGTCGACTTGGGGTATATACACCAGGACCGGGCGTTCTTTTTGAAACAAGACGGTAGAATATTGCGCTCACACAACGGCGCCGAGCTAAACGCAGATGCTGTCGGGTCTTTTGATGACTATGGGGTCGACTTGCATCGCACAGTTGAGTTGATTCAGCCGCCCTCCTCCAACCAGGTTCAAGTTGGCGGATTTTATCGTTTCGAGTCTAGTGTTTCTGGCACGTGCGTTGGTGTACAACATAACGCATACTCTGTCAGAGACGAAAATGGTACAGTACACATTGTGTACAAATCGGGTATAGACCATATAGAACAAATTAAGAGATGAATTTGTACTTTTCTTTTACATTCCAAAATAGATATTTGCTGACTTGGTGTCGTTTTAATAACGTTTGGCGACAAACTGGACACTTGTCGTTCATTCGCGTTGAAAAGTCGTTGATACAACCGACGTGACCCACGCGTGTGGTGCAGTGGCAGTGTAGCACGAGATAGTCTTTGTAAAGACTAAAGTCGCTGCGACACACGCGACATTTTGGTTTCAGTGTGACACGCGTGGTTTTTGGTGCTTCGGAGCGCTGTTTTGGCACGTCGCCCAACTCTTGAATCATACTCACGTCAAAGCGAATTTGTTTGGACGTTTGGTTGAACCATAACAATCGCGAACGCGTTAATGTTATTTTCTGTGGACTTGGACTTCGCCGCGTGTCAAGCCATGCGTCATAGCACTGTTTCGCGGCCGGGTCCAAAAGCATGACTGCCGCAGACTTGATATACGCCCGACCTTGCTCGAACACTTTTAAAGCATTCACAGCGGCTTCCTCGGGACGTTGTGTTTCCAAGAGTCGGCGACGGACAGCCGTTAATTCCCACTCGGAACATTTTTCTTTACATTTCGAAGAAATCTGATACGGGGACGCGTTGGGTGCAAGACCAAAGAGTTCGTAGACCGAACCGTCCATCGCATAGTTTGGATGGGGACGATAATCTAGATCGGCTTTTCAGAATTCCTAATCCACAAGAGGCGTTTCTTCGCGTGCTTGTGATTCTTTTCCCTGTCTTTTTGGAGACATTCCTTGTACTCTTGAAAATGTTTTTCCAGTATCGACTGGTTGTGCCACAACGGAAACGTATTTTGTAATTTCTTCGCACATAAACACGTTTCTCGCCGACACTTGGTCGGTGGCATCGGGTTGGACGTCTGCAATAGAAGCTTCAACCTGGTGAACATATACGACAACACAGGCCGACTTTATACTTAATTTACACATAGTGTGACAGTTATACGCCGGAACACGTTTTATTCAGCGAGTCCATGTTGCGAAGTCGACCGTTTTCATCGCTTTACGAATGTGTCAATCCAGAGTACATGATCGCGGGCAACAACGTGACTGTGGGAGATACCATCGACTACTGTCTCGAAAACATTTGGAAAAAGGCGCTGCGTACGCACAACAGGGGGTACGAGGTTACCATTTGTTTTCCGAATTACGAGGGCAAGCGGTCTATTTTGCAACATATTTTTTTGCAATTGTCGGACAAACTTGTGGACGGCATTCATCTGGATGTTGGCCGTGACGCGCACTATCATGATATCGACGTCAAATTTGTCGCCATGTCTACAAACATCCCCAAGCTCGCGGTGCCAGTGTCTTGGCACGACAATCTGCAAGATTGGACTTGGTCCGATGTGTGCGCACAACCGGATCTGTACTCGTCAGGTTCAAAAGATATATGGCCACCAGACCACTACAAAATGCGCGCCCAACGCGAGCGTCGGTATGGCAGTTCTAAAAAATCCTCCGGGTACTAAACGCGATCTGTATTAAAGTACTCACGTGAAGTATTAAAGCGTCAACATTAAACAAGGATGGACAAAGATGCGTTGATGGAAGCGTATGCAACACAATGGCGGACAGCCAATCCGTATACGGCCTCGACCTGTCTGAAATGTTCTATGGAATCTTGTAATATACAGCATATCATCGGGGGTGTTTGGCGGCACAAGGGTGAAACACACGCGTGCGTGCGTTCGCTCTGCAAATCACACCCACCATGGGCCAATAGAGGCACGTTGAAGCGTCAAGTCCGGAGTATGTATATATGCTGCCAGACTGGCACGCCTCACTGGTGTGACGAACAGTGTCAGAACACCAGCATTGACCATTCGGACGGCGGGCACGTGTGTCAAATTTCGGGTATACGTTATGACTCGATAAAGTCAGACACGTGGTTCACGAATCATCGCGTTACTGCTACACATCAAGAAAATAAAGACCCGTTGAAACTGGTCCGAAATACGAATTTTCAAATGGACATCGCGTCTTCGGATACTATTCGCCAGCAGCAGCATACGTTCATCAGTCGTGCACAAGTCGCGGCCATTATGTTTTCGAATGATCGATTGTATATGGAGCAACGCAAGTATGTCGATATGAAAACCGAAGCCGAAAAGGTGATTCAAAAGTACATCAAGTCTTGTGAAAAAAACGGTCACGTCGTCGTGTTTACGACGCTAGTGACGCTGTACATCAATCAAATGAATCGACGATACATTTTTAAAAACTTGATACCCAAGGATCGGTCCACGGACGAAGTCGTGGATCAATACTCCAATATCGCCTGCAAGTACTGGAATCTGCTCACTCGTCATTTCCCTCTTGGTCAGCTTACACCAGCACTCTTCCCCATCCGAATTTTCGTCATTTCAATTTTATACATTATGAAAGGCGGTCTGTGTCTTGGAGGCATAGAAGTCATTCCAAAAGATACATACTTGGCGTCAGTGCTTCCAGAAGCCAACACTCTCGATTCGTACGGCATAAACAAGCCGTCGTTCACAGCGTGCAAAAACAACATACTCAAAGCGTACAGAGAAGCGAGTGAAATTTATAAGATGCACCCCACAAAATTACTTTTACGTTAATTTTCTAACAATTTAAAGGCTACCATGGCGTCTAAAAATGCCCTTTTTCCCTGTTCGTTTCTAGGCATTTGGGAAATGGACACCATTTTTCTGCGCAACAATATAGTAAACCATTTGCGCATCGGTTCCTTAGACACCAGCGAAATACCAGAGTATTTTTCGTCCTTTTGAATTTCGTGCAAAATTTCTTCGGGCGTATCAAAGGCATTGCGTTTTCTTTTCCTTTGCGGGCGCGCCACACACACTGGTTTGCGCGCATCAGCATGTGCGCGCGTTTTCAATTGGCCAGACGTGACCGTGCCCCGACAAAACGGACAGCACATTTTTGTTTGTACAAGCGAGTCCACCCAACACTTTAGGCACGCCGAGGCCGTCCCACAGTGGGTTAGAGTCGTCTGTTTCGTGTCCGCGCAGATATCGCACGTATTCGCCCCCTTCTTGAGGAGCCAACTCTGTTTCCGTTGAATGAAATGCACGAGTTCTTCGAATTCTGTGTGGCCGTTCGGTGCTGCGAGCCCTGTGTCCACGGTGTGTGCCACCTTTCGGCACAAACGACGAGGATGCAGTTCTTCGCGACTGGACATTTGAATGTCGCACTCTTTAAATTTATGCAAAAGTGCAGGCATGAATTGTTGCATGCGCGTCGACAAATTGCCGCCAGGTGACGTTTCCAGATGATCGAGCACGCGGGCAATACGAGTGCGCGCGCACGTATCTGGGATCAACTGCAGAGCGTGCTCTCGGCTCAGCGCCATCGACATTAAAAAGTTTCGCGGGTTTACACTTGCTGACAACAATTCTTCAAAAAGTTGACCCATACGGTCGTCGTGTTCTTCGGCCATTGTTTGATGAAACTGCTCCTCGATAGACTCCATAATCTTTTGGTAGCGACAAGGTTGAATCACAACGGATGACTGGCCAGACTCACCGTTTCCCGCATCAAATATAATCATGTAGATGTGCCCCTGAACACCAAATATCACCACCGGTCTTTTATCGCGACGCGCCTTTTCAATGCGCGCATTCGTCATCGCATCAAAAGGCACCCATACATTCTCCGTCAACGCTTGGAAGATTTCAACAATCTGAAACGCCAAGTCAGACCGATCCATCGACGCCAAATAGTCGGGAAATTGATACGGTCCATACTCTGTATCTTGTTCAGACGGTGCAAAGTATTGAAAGCATTCGTCTAAAAACGTACGGTCGTGCGCAGCAAGGCGGGGCAACAGGGTTTCGACCGCCCTGCGCATACCAGCGCGTCTCATCGGACCTTTCACCTCCCAAGTGTACCTCGTGTTTGTCATATCGTCGAACTGGCCCCTCGTCAAATCAGTCGCTTTCCACTGGCACGGCTGGTACTCGCCGTCGACCATTCGGTACGTTCTTTTGTCATGTGCCTTGTATTTTTCGAGACCACATGTCGCGTACGTCGGTGCGACTCGAGGCTCGCCGTTCTCAAAGAGCACCGCAGACACATCATACTCTAAAATGTGAACGTGATCGTCCACGACCATGGCATACATGGGAAGCTCATTCGGCTCCGGCCCTCTGCGAATCTGTACTTGACGCTCTGTGCCGGTCGCACGTTCCAGAAACGTCATCGTATTGTTTTCCATAGTACCCAACAACTTACCAAGATGATTGGTAAGTTCTAAAGGCTCCATAGACGGAAATTTACGCCGGTGGGTCAACTTCTTATTATTGGAATCCTTACAATCGGTCCAAACATCTCCATACGACCATTGAAAACGAATCATAATTCTTAATGTACTATTTTTGTGTAATTTAAATACAACATATTCGCTACACATTCAGTGCCAGTTGGCGATAGTATCGCCGTTTGCGTCACACGCCAAAATTTCCATGCCTTCTGGCACTCGTCCGTCGGTCTCTGGTGTATACGTTCGGCGTTCGGCATCATTGTCCATGTATACCACGCGTGCCGCGTTCGAAGGCACGACAATCTTCCTTTTGGCACATCTGCGCAACACACCCTCGTCAAATCCAGTTCTCAAATAGAATGGAAACTCTTTGTTTATGACCGGCAAGAGTGCAGATAAATCCGTAATCTGCATAGCATCGTCATGTGTGAATGCGGCACTACTCGTGTTATGGTCACATCGTTGACACCCTCGTACGCGTGCCACTGGTTGATATGGAGGTTTCGATCGATCCGTACCACAAGAATCAAACATGCGTTGTACGGGCCAGTTGTGTGACCACCGTACCGGATTCTGATACTGACCACAACAAGACCAACGACCATCTTCTTGCAATGTGCCTGGATGCTGATAGCATTCCAGTTGTCCCATAGAACCCAGCAAATCGAATTCGCAACCACACTCGAAACATATCCACGCTTTTGTCATTTTTTCAAAGGCTGTTTGCACCTCATCTGGTTCAGCGTACAATGTGACGGCCGGTATCCTATGGCCGGGTCTTGCCATTTGAACCTTCGACATGTCCCTATATAGTTCGTAATGGAATGAGTCGTTTTTCGAAGCCAATACCATCCAAATTGCGTGCATGGTGTTGTGACCACAATTTGCCATTTTACCGTACAAGAGACCTTGCTTGTACAGTAATGGGATCGTTCGTGTTTGAAGACAATGAGATTCATATAGGACCCACCGACCGAGGTATACCGACGCGACACAGTCAAGACTATATTGTACAAAAGGCCGACCTACACCCCAACGACTCGCTCGTCGCGCCGGGATATTTCATCCGGTACAAAGACGAGATGATTCACTGCACATACCCAAACGCACAGCCATATTTTTCAGTCTCTTGCAAACGACCATTGGAACATGTGCGCGTCGTCGACCGGAAATGTTTTGGCCTTGACGCACACGGACACGCGCACGTATACCCTTTCAACGCCGCACAAGCAACCAAGCGAACTCTTGGTTGCACGCCTGTCGGATGGTGCATAGTTCCAACATCTCAATATATCATACATTGGAACGTGTTAAGCCTTCAGGCAACGCATATCCAAAACGGTACGCACAAACATCTCAAAGGCCACTATGCCAGAATTACCTGCGGCGATGCGACTACGTCGGTCCTCGTCACTGGTGATCGTACGGGCCACGTCTGTATTTGGTACGTTGCGTCCTGGTCTTGTCATCACAATATATCCATAAGTCATATGCAGTGTGAACAGGTCCTCTTGCAGAACGATCTCATGATGGCGGTAAGAACAGCCGACGACATCTCTCTGTACGACGTGACTATGGGCTCCAAAACCGCACATTTCGAGACGAGTGCCCACGACATGCAATGGTGCTCATACGGACTTGTTGTGGCTACGCGAGAAAGCATACATGTATACAAGAATGATGCATTGGCGATGAGCTTTCCCCATACCACAACTCGCCTCGTAAAATCGAATCACAATCGGGTCTGGTCCATCTCGCGTCGAAAGGTTTTCGAATTTATGTTCGACGACAGCTCTGTTCAATTGCCGTCCTCAGTGATCGATTGGATTCGTGCACCCGTGTTCCCGTGTCCACACAAACATTGGCCACAACGGTACTTGAAAATACTCGCCATGTCGGCCACACAATGGGTTCACACGGTATGCGACTGGCAACCTCCAAGAGCCTGGTTTCGCCATGACGAGTTGAGGAATGCCATTTGGGATAGCGTGCTTGACTCTCATCTGTACGACTATGTCAGTAGCTGGTCCTTTTTATCCACTACTGTCAAGCGCATTTGGTACAACAAATGCGAGCAAAAACTCGAACAAATGTGCGGTCAGGAAGAGTATTCGGACACCATAGTAGACTTACTTGCGTTATCGCACCGACATCTTGAAATGGCATCGGACTTGATTCTCAAATGGTGTTGGCGACATCATGGCCACTTGCGCCTCACACCCATACTCATGTACTTTACAGACCATGATTTCGACGGTCAGTACATGCACCACATCGCACAAATGGCACCGACACCAGACGCCATTCTATGTTTCACACCCACCGGCGCCACACTCGCGCATAGAAACGGATGGTTCTATATATTTATCCAATGGATACAATCGTACCATGCTCATTATCCGTTTTCACCGACAGAACACATGAGAGACATATACACCGGACTTCTAACACATATCTACACAGAACTCGAAAAAGACACCATGCACATACCTCTTCGAGAGTCGGGTAGGTTTCAATCAATGACACGGCTTTTACCAACACACACAGCGGCCTACGTCAGACAAGGCACGCAAAAAGGATTCGTGACCAGCGTCGAATTCGGCCAACGCACCACTGCAGAGTGGTGCCCAGTCAACGCCTCGAACTCAACACCTTTGGTCGTCGACAAAGCCGACGTCTGGACGTTTGACGATCCGAATGAACCACACACGATGCTAGAATGTGCTCTGTACATGCTCAACGAAGACATCTGGTCGCGCGCGACAAAAGAAAAAACATTCGCATGGTTCGAGTCCAAGAGAGGCGCGTTTCTGTCCGTCGGCGAACAGGTGCAAGTATATGGCGAAACGCTGACCATTCACAAAGCTGGATGGCACAACGCGCAACGATACATCGAATTCGATTCGTCATTCACTATATCTGATGAACAAACACTCGACATAAAATGGTGCACCAAGACATGGTCCTACTTAAAACATAATTTATACCACTTGGTGCCGCTCAGTCTCAAAATATGCCACGCCCTCTCTGTATCTAAGCAAAAAATACGCTTAAACACAACATACGCCGCTGAAATCGTCCACTGTATGGAACACGAGACAGTGCGTGAAGAACTTGCCTGGTCGGTAGAGTCCTGCGTAACTGCTATTGCGTCCACCAACGGGCCAGTATTCATAGGGTCTACCAGAGGAATCATCTACCAATACGACACGATGGCGTGCATGCGTGTGGCGCAACGAACACTCGACAATCATCCAAATCCCATTCGACAATTACACGCCATCAATTCTTATTTACTTTCCATGTGCCATCAACGAGTCAATGTTTGGGATCTTCGCACAGGTACGGTGCACATGACCATGGATACCGACAAAGAATTTGCGGCTGTACTTCCATGTTTTCCCGGTGCTTTTTGGCTAGTCGAAGAATTCAATCGGACATTTTCAGCCGTGCAGTGGGACATACGCACAAAATCACCCATCAAAAGAAAAGACCTGACATCGCTCAAGTCGGGCCATATATTGTCAGTACACGAGCCAGAACCGTGCGTCCTACTTTCAAAGACTTTATACTGTTTGAATAGAGACCACCACTCAGAGGTCTCTGTCGACGGCGACGTCACTTGCATCAACAGCACTTGTCACGGCATTTGTGGGGGGACTGTCGACGGCACTCTGTTCACACTACAAAATGATACACAACACATCATCACCACGTCTATACAAACTGCTATCACCGCTATTTCTGCCGTACCCGGTTCCAACATTATCATTGTCGGTTGCGTCGACGGTCATATTTACGTCTTCGACGGCGGCACGCTATGTACGCACACGCGTATCACGCGCGCTCCCATTCACTGCTTGCAAGCAGAGTCGTTGTTTACGCTAGTCGCGTCCAAACGCGAACTTCATTTACTTTCCATTGTACCCGAAAAGGCCATACTGACCATGCATGCGCTGAACACTGTCCTAGATTGGTCAGACGCGTGGAAAACGCGCCTAATGTGCGAAATTCAAAGCATTCTACAACCATCCGTGCTCGCATGTTTGACGCATGGTTACGGAGTACAGTCCACACTCGCTTTGTTAGACAAATGCACGGCCGAATATCGGCACCGTGGAGACTGGTGTTCCGCAGAGCTGGTCGGTCTATTGTTAGAATATCCCGGCGAAACTGCACATGAAATTATTCGCCGGGTCGCTAGTTTTCGAGGCCCGCGCTTTGACTGTGCCATATGCACCGACGAAGACAAACAAGACAAAATATGCTACATTACTCCCTGTCACCATCGTTTTCACCAAACATGTATCCACGAGCTCGTCAAGAAAACGCCGGAATATCATGCCGAAATGCAGTTTGACTACGCTCTCAGCTTTTCGTTGAAATGTCCCGTGTGTAGAACTGAGTTTTCCGCCGAAAATGTTGAGGAAGACACACTATTGAATAAATATCTGTACATACAAAATAGAATCAAAAGTTAAATCTCATTCAATTCTTCTTTTCCTACACATTTAAACTTTGACAACCGACGTGGACCACACATTTTTTTCGCACCGACAGGAACTTTTTCGGTCAGACAGCACCACCAATACCCCGCGAAGACGAAAAAAGACCACCACCTCACGGAAAGTTCACATAATACACCACACGAAGACTCTCCGAGAATCCCTCACACACACACACATCTCTGTTAACCAACAAAAAAAAATGGCATCAAACACACTTCAGACCCAATCCATGGCGGCAAACAGTCCGAAATCCACTTCCGCGTGTTGTGACGAACCCTCACTCGGTTTTGCGTACGCTTTCTCGAGCTATTCGCCGATAACAGTCAGTCGAGATATGCCGCCTTCGGCGAAATGGTTGAATTACACTCCCACCCCCCTTCAAGAAAAGAAGGTGACCCCCGCAAACAGACGCGGTAAAAAGTTCAAGACGTGCACGAAGTGTGGCCAAATGGCGGCGAGCAATCGCCAATCGGAGTGTAAACACTGTAAGACTGGGACCAAGTGGTCAGAACCGGTCAAGAAGACTTCGTCGTCGAGTAAGAAGCGAAAAAGCGAAGGCGCTTCGAAGGGGGATTTTAAGAAAAAAAAGAAAAGTTCGGCTTATCCCCCTTTCGGCGGACTGTTTCTCGAACATCAACGCGAGGCCGAACTCAACCAACGCGAGGCCGAACTCAACCAACGCGAGGCCGAACTCAACCAACGCGAGGCCGAACTCAACCAACGCG
>MDSY01088620.1_pt1 | contig 14202 bp, 11 predicted proteins | sample 811131 | NCBI WGS metagenome assembly MDSY01 (sample SAMN05326643, study PRJNA326480) | marine metagenome | isolation source: seawater | place: Atlantic Ocean: South West | collected 2010 | reverse complement strand
AGCTTCAAATACAAAACCAAGGCTAGACGTTCTTTTAGGTCATGTAAATGATCGTGATAAAAAGTTAATAATTTCAAGTTCTGAGGGCCTACACGTTGTTCGAATAAAGGATATTCTCAGGTGCGAAAGCACCAGTAACTATACTCAGTTTTTTCTTCGAGACGGAAATAAAATGTTAGCTTCTAGAACTCTAAAGGAGTATGAAGGGTTGCTGACTCCTCATAACTTTGAGCGAATTCATAAATCACATCTGATAAACATGGATAGCGTAAAACGCTATGTCACTGCTGATGGTGGGTATGTTATCCTAGAAGATAAAAGTACAGTTCCAGTAGCTAATCGAAAGAAAGAGTTTTTGGTAACACGCTTGAAAGCTCTCTAAATATGATCATCTATTTTCTTAATTTGAAATGGAATATACCATACCTATTAACGTGGAAAAATTAAGAGGAAGAAGATCAAGATGAGGATCAGAATCAAATCGAAGCGCTGATTCAATTTCGAATAAGAGTTATTCGCTAATAGGAAATTGAAGAGCAAGTTCCCCAAGCATCCGATAATCATTGATATTCGAATATGCAGGCTTAAAAGTCTCCGATTTGAAAGAATAGGATATTTGTTTTTTAGGCGACAAAATATCTTTTAACTCAAAGAGAATTGGCCATGTCTTCCACGGCTCGTTTCATTTCATTTTTGTGATTTTCAATTCGCTGTCTCAACTCTATATCTTGAATCCCTAATATTTGCGCGGCAAGAATTCCTGCATTTGCCGCTCCGTTGAGAGCAACTGTTGCAACTGGAACTCCTTTTGGCATTTGAAGTATGCTTAAGATGGAATCCCATCCGTCTATAGAATTGCTAGACTTAACTGGCACTCCAATTACAGGCAAAACTGTTGATGATGCTATCATTCCAGGTAAATGAGCAGCTCCGCCGGCGCCAGCTATAATTACTTTTATTCCTTTTTTTGACGCATTTTTTGCATACTCTAACATTTTATCAGGTGTTCGATGCGCGGATATAATATCCATTTCGAAAGGCACTTGAAGTGCTTTTAGTTGATTTGCTGCATCTTGCATAACCGGCAAATCACTCTTGCTTCCCATGATTAATCCTACCATAAAGCAAAGTTAAAGTTTTTATTTATAGATCCCTACTTTGAATTTTTAGTAAAGATTTGAACTCTTTAGTTCTTTTTCTAGCATCAAAAATGCTTTTTCCTGTTGCAGTAACATGACCCATTTTTCTAAATGGTCTTGTTTGCTTTTTGCCATACAAATGCAAGGTTGTTTGATGGACTTTTAAAGCTTCGTTAAGTCCTACGAATTCAACTGGTCCATGGTGCTTTGGTTCTCCAACTAAATTGGCCATCGCTGCATTTGCAAGCAGTTCTATTTTACTAAGAGGTAGTTTACAAGCGCATCTTAGTAATTGTTCAAATTGTGAAATATTACAGGCTTCAATTGTAAGGTGTCCCGAGTTATGGGGCCTTGGCGCTAATTCATTGACCAATATTTCTCCTTTTTTTGAAATAAATAATTCCACGGCCAATAACCCATGTGTACCTATCGACTCCGCCACATAAATAGCAAGGTCCGAGCATTTATTCGAAATTTCTTCTGAAATATCACTCGGGCAAATAACAAATTCAACTTGATTAGCATTGTCATGAAATTCCATTTCAACAGGGGGGAATACTCTTATTTTTCCATTTGTATCCCTAGCTACAACCACTCCAATTTCTTTTTCTATATCTACAAGAGATTCCGCAATGGATTCCCCTTCAGGGAGGTCAATAGTATCTTTTTCATTTTTAATTACCTTGACTCCAAATCCGTCATATCCTCCCTCACTAATTTTCCAAACAAACGGGAAAGATTGGCTTCCATCGAAAATTGAATCTTTCAATGATTTCAAATTTTCATAAATAGCGAAAGGAGAAGACGGGATATTTGCATCTTTAAAAAAAGTCTTTTGCCTTGTTTTATTTTGAATAATTCTTAAAACGCGGCTCGGTGGAAAACAAGGAATGCCCCTTTTTTCCAGTGCTTCCAGAGCATCAGCATTGACGGTTTCGATTTCAATAACCACAGCGTTTGATTTTGAGCAGAATTTTAAGACTGTATCAAAATCTTTGAAATCGCCTTGTTTAAAATGATTTGCTCCTAATCGGGCGGGAGGATCTGGACTTGGGTCCAAGACATTAATACATATGTCTAATCTTCGCGCCTCTGCTAAAAACATTTTACCTAATTGGCCTCCACCCAGAAGTGAAATATTGAAATTTTTATTAGATAAAATGTGATTCATAAGCTTTCTAATAACTTCACCTCTGTTAATGGATGAACAGCAAATATAAGTCCGCTATTTAACTCAATGCATTCATAACGTGTACGTCGCTTCGGTCCAAGTCTATATCTTTTGCCACGGCTTGTCTCAAAATGACTTCCAAATATCAGTTTTTCTAATGTCAGATTAGATTTTATTTCTGGTCTTAGCGCCTTTAAGAGATCGGGACTCGCACCGCAGGTTGCTTTAAGAGAGTGTAACTGCTTTTCTATTGCTCTACTGACTTCCTGATTAAAAACATTAGCATTAATAAATGGTAGTAACAAATTGGTAAATCTGTATTTCCACTCTTTACCATGTGCTTTTGCTTTTGGGTTGTCCCATTTATAAACTTGCGCATGAGCCATCTCATGGAGAATGGTGACTAAAAATGCGTCTTTATTTAGGTCATTATTAATACTTATCGATGTTATTCCGTTTTTGTCCCATCGAAAATCCCCCCATTTCGATTTTCTTGGTCTTGATAATTTAATATTTCCACTATACCGATCCACAATATTTTTTAAAATAATATGCGAGGCTTCCGGTACATACGGTTTGATGATTTGCCAATTATACATGCATATGGGTATATGACTCAGTTGATTTTTCAACTTTAATACTGAAGCTCGGACAATCGCAGTCCCTTGCGCTTCTGCAAGAAAACGTTGATAAAAGCACAGCGACAACCACTACGAATCTCATCCTATTTTTTTTTACTTCCATGACACCCCGAATTTAACCTATTTTTGGTATATGATTTATCGCTTTTTTGAAGGATTAGGCGCCTACTTTCTTTTTTTAGGCGATGTGTTTAGACGTCCTGAGCATTGGAGAGAATATTATCGTTCTTTTTTGCGTGAAGTTGATCTATTAGGTTTCAGTTCTATTGCACTGGTTTGTTTTATATCTCTATTTATGGGTGCAGTAGTTCTTATTCAAACTGCCATTAATCTTGACAATCCCTTTTTAGCTGATAGTTATATTGCGATAGCCGTTAGAGAAGCTATTGTTTTAGAATTTGCTCCAACAATTGTTAGTTTAATTTTAGCGGGAAAAGTTGGATCTAATATCGCATCTACTCTGGGTACCATGAGAGTTACCGAACAGATGGATGCCCTAAGAGTTATGGGAATCAATCCTGCATCATATCTAGTTCTGCCAAAAATAGCAGCTTGTTTATTATTTAACCCAATTCTTGTAATTTTTGGAATGTTATTAGGTTTAGTCGGAGGTTATTTAGCAGGTGACTTATTGAATCTTGTCAACACGGAGGTTTACTTATCGGGTTACTTTATGGAGTTTTTTCCTCACTATGTTAGTTATTCATTGACTAAAACATTTGTATTTGCTTTTATTATCGCAACTGTCTCCGCCTTCTTCGGTTATAAAGTAGAGGGTGGGGCGGTTGAAGTTGGAAAGGCGAGTACTAAATCCGTTGTCGCTATGTCCTTTACGATCATATTATTCAATTACATATTAACTGATATAATACTGTAATGATTAGAGTTAAAGGAATTACAAAATCATTTGGAAAAGAGCATGTGCTTAGAGGCATTGATGTTGAACTCCACCCGGGGAAATGTAATCTAATTATTGGTCTAAGTGGGAGTGGAAAAACGGTTTTCCTGAAATCTATTTTGGGCCTTCATTCAGTTGATTCTGGGACAGTTGAATATGATGGACGCATTCTTGGGAATTTAAATAAAAATGAGACAAAAAAATTGCGTCAAGAAATGGGGATGGTTTTTCAAGGATCTGCTTTATTTAACAGTTTGAGTATTGAAGAAAATGTAGGTTTACCCCTTAATTTCTTTTCTAACATGACCTTAGAAGAAAAGTCAGATAGAATTAAATTTTGTTTGAACCGTGTTAGGATACCAGATGATGCTTTTGTTAAAATGCCGTCAGAGCTTTCAGGAGGTATGCAAAAAAGAGTAGCCATTGCAAGGGCAATAGTATTGAATCCAAAATATTTATTTTGTGATGAGCCGAATTCAGGTTTAGATCCAGAAACAGCAATTGTAATTGACAAACTTATCCATGAGATTACCCGTGAATTTGGAATGACTACCATACTAAATACTCATGATATGAATTCTGTGCTTGAAATAGGGGATCATGTCATTCTTCTTCAAGATGGCAAGAAGACCTGGGAGGGAAGAAAAGAAGATGTACTTACAACAAATGAAAAAAATGTTGTTGATTATGTTTTTCGCAGTAATCTCTTCAAGAAAATGCGAAGTGCATTAGCTAAATCGTGATATGAAATTTTAGCCTAAATATTTTAAAATATTGTCATAAACCTTGGTGCTATCCCAAGTTTTTTCAATATCTGGCATTGCCATTATTTTTTCCATAATCTTTTCTTGTTTTTTACCTGTAGCAAGAGCCTTTGAATATGGTATATGTGAAAATGTAACCTGAGAGTATAACGGTATCCATTTATCCGGATACAATTCGCTGAATCTATTTTCTATTTTTTTTCTCAATAAAAAATCTGGCTGTCCGGTATGATCTCTCATCTCGATAAAATTATGCATTGCTAGATCTGAAATCGCATCGGCGTCTGGCTTTCGGGTATTGCTAAAAGAATCGAAAGCCTCATTTAAATCGCTCGATTTTTCTAAAATCTCATCAAAAACCCTGCAGTCTTCAAATCCAGAATTCATCCCTTGGCCATAAAATGGAACTATTGCATGAGATGCATCACCTAAAATCATTGACTTTCCCTTTACATTCCAAGGGCGACATTTAATAATTACCAGGCTTGAAGTTGGATTCGATTCCCATTGCTTATCAAAATCCTCCATTAAACTTAAGGCATCTGGGAATATATCATTCATAAATTTTCGGGCCTTAAAAGGTGAGCTTAGTGTGTCGAAACTAAGCTCACCTTTTAACGGGAAGAATAATGTACATGTAAAACTTCCATCTGGGTTTGGCAAAGCAATAAGCATATATCCTCCTCTAGGCCATATGTGTAGAGCCTCTTTTTCCATTTTAAAATTCCCGGATTCATCCGGTGGAATATTAAGTTCTTTGTATCCATGATCTATGTACTCTTGGGAGTAAGAAAAACCATCTCTACGTTGAAATGCCATCCTGATCTTTGAAAAAGCTCCATCTGTTCCGAATACCGCATCATTATTTATCTCAATTTCCTTAGAGTCGTTGTCAAAAACAACAGATCCAGCTTCAATATTCGCAGAAATACATTTGTGATTGAAATTAATTTTAATATTGGGATCAGATTCAGCTTTTTCTATTAAAATTTTGTTTAATCCTCCCCTGGAAACGGAGTAAATAGCCTGGCCATTTTTGCCATAATTCTGAAAGCTGAGTTCTCCGTTGATACTGTGCATTACTCTGCGGTACATCGGTATTGCTGAATTCATTACTTCTTGAGAGATTCCAACTTTTTTCAATGCGGCCCAGCCTCTTTCGCTTAGTGCCAAGTTTATAGACCTGCCTTCGGAATTTTTTAGTTTTCTAGGATCTTTTCTTCGCTCGTAAATATCTACTTTATATCCTCTTTTCGATAGGTATAGACTCAAAAGGGAGCCAACTAATCCAGCTCCAACTATAGTTAATTTTTTCATTGTTTTAAAGATTCATAAAGGGCTTTTTCGAGTCTAGATATATCTTCATAATTATTATAAAGTGGTGCTATTGCCATCCGAATAGTGCCTGGCTCTCTCCAGTCTGCAATAACACCATTTTTTGTTATTTGTTCAAAGAACAAGCGATTTCGGTTTGCAAATTGGACAGAAACTTGACCGCCTCTTTTATTATCTTCACGAGGGGTGATAATCTCAATTTCTTCGCCGGTTTCTGCCTTTAGATGATCAAGCATATTCATTAGCGTTCTGCTTAATACCAATGATTTTTCACGTAATAATTTAAATTCAACGAGATCGAATATATCTAGAGATGCTCGCAATGCAGCCATTGAGAGAACAGGGGCATTACTTACTTGCCATGATTCTGCGGTTTTGATGGGGTCAAAATTTGTTCCCATGTCAAATCGAGAAGATTTATCATGGCCCCACCAGCCCGCAAATTTATTTAAGTTGCTTCTGTGATGTTTTTCATGAATAAATAAACCTGCTGTGCTTCCTGGTCCAGCATTTAAATATTTATAAGTGCACCATGCTGCAAAGTCGACATTCCAATCATGCAGTTTTAAAGGAGTGTTTCCCATTGCATGGGCTAGATCCCATCCAACATTGATTCCTTTCTTTTTAGCTGCCTTAGTGATTTTATCTATGTCATAAAGTCTTCCTGTGTAGTAATTCACTCCGCCAATTAAAAGAACCGAGATGCGATCCCCGTATTCGGATATGGCATTAATGATTTCGTTATCATTAGGTACTCCTGTTTTATCAGAGCCAGAGACTTCAATCAATTCATCTTCACTGTATCCATGCATTTCAAGTTGACTAACTATTGCATAACGATCACTAGGGAATGCTTTCTTTTCACATAGGATCATGGGCCTTTTTTTCGAGGGCCTATAAAAACTTGCAAGAGCAAAATGCAAATTTGCAGTTAGCGATCCCATGGCAACAACTTCTGTTTTCAAAGACCCTGATAGTTTCGCAAGAGATTCGTTAAAGTATTCATGGTAAGGCATCCATGGATTTTTTGCTTTAAAATGACCATCAACGCCTAATTCTTTCCAATCATTTAATTCCTGCATTACAGCCTCTTTTACCCCTGTGGGCTGAAGGCCTAAAGAGTTGCCTGTAAGGTATATACATTCTTTTTTATCCCATTTAGGGATATGGAATTTTTCTCTGTAAGAATGCAGTAAATCCAGAGCGTCTAAATCCCTTGCTTCAGAAATAGTTAAAAAAGCGTTCATAAACCTAAACTTTTGGGGTGCAAGTTAGGTTATATGAGAAGTATTTTTGTTTCAAACTAAAAGAATAGCAAAGGGATTATGTCAAAGGAATTTGAAAGGCGTCATATAGGCTCAAAAAGTCAAGATTTAGATAAAATGTTGGATCGCATTGGTATCGATAGTCTTGAGGATTTGATTCTTGAAACAGTTCCAAGCCCAATTCGTCTTAAAGAAGAAATGCCAATATCTGAGGGTATTAGTGAGGCTGATTTTTTAAGTCACATGTATTCTTTGGGGAAAGAGAATGAGATTTTCAACTCTTTTATTGGTCAGGGTTATTATCCTACAGCTACTCCTGCTGTTATTCAGCGTAATATTCTGGAAAATCCAGGATGGTATACCGCATACACACCTTACCAAGCGGAAATTGCTCAAGGAAGATTGGAGGCTCTGTTAAATTATCAAACTATGATAATTGACCTCACCGGAATGGAAATCGCCAATGCCTCCTTATTAGATGAAGCCACAGCTGCTGCTGAAGCTATGAGTCTCATGCTCGGGGCTCGTTCAAGAGAGCAGAAAAATAATAATGCGATTAAGTTTTTTGTTGATGAAAATATTTTTGCGCAAACAAAATCTCTATTAAAGACCCGTTCCGAACCGATGGGCGTCGAAATTATTTGGGGTAACTCAAGTGAGTTTGAGCCCAATGAAGAATATTTCGGTGCTTTTTGGCAATATCCAAATTCCTCTGGAGAAATAACTGATTATCGTGGTGTCGCGAAAAAGTGCAATGCTGTAGATGTTAAAGTTGCGGTAGCTGCAGATTTATTAGCACTGACTCTTCTAGAGGCTCCGGGCTTATGGGGGGCTGATGTTGTTTTAGGCTCCACCCAACGCTTTGGTATTCCAATGGGTTTCGGAGGTCCTCATGCAGCTTACTTTGCCTCGAAAAAAGATTTTAAGCGTTTTATGCCTGGGCGCATCATTGGACGAACTATTGACAAAGATGGTAACCCCGCTTTAAGAATGGCTTTGCAGACAAGAGAGCAGCATATTAAAAGAGATCGTGCCACTTCTAATATTTGCACATCTCAAGTTTTATTGGCAATAATGGCTGGAATGTATGGAGTTTATCATGGCCCGGAAGGTCTAAGAAATATAGCCCTGCGAATTCACGGTCATTCATTGAAATTTAGCTCAGTATTGCAAGAGCTGGGATATGAAGTTTTGAATAAAACTTTTTTTGACACTTTACATATTAGAGTAAAGGATAATCTTAAGACAATAATTCAAGAGTTAAGTCAAGAAGCCCAGATTAATCTTGGATATTCAGAAAAAGGAATTCTAGTATCCATGAATGAGGTGATGACGAATTCTGATTTAGATTCTTTACTTTCTCTTTTCGCCAAAGGGAAAGATTTAGAAGTGCCAGATTCATACTCTAAAGTTTCAGAAGCCCTTCCGAAAAGTCTTGTTAGAGTCTCAAGATTTATGGAGCATCCAACATTCATAAAATATCGAAGTGAGACCGATATGATGCGCTATATGAAGAAGTTAGAGCGTCGTGATATAGCTTTAAATCATTCGATGATTCCTTTGGGTTCGTGCACCATGAAGCTTAACTCAGCTGCAGAAATGTTACCCTTAAGTTGGCCTTCATTTTCTCAAATTCACCCTTTTTCTCCTCTAAGTCAAGCTAAAGGTTATATGAAGATAATTGAGTCTCTTGAAAAAGATTTAGCTGTTATCACAGGGTTTGATTCCACATCACTCCAACCGAACTCTGGAGCTCAGGGAGAGTATTCAGGTTTATTGGTTATTCGAGAATATCATAGAAGTAGAGGTGACTTTCAAAGGAGGACAGCTTTGATTCCTTCCTCTGCTCATGGAACTAACCCAGCTTCAGCTGTTATGGCTGGAATGGATGTAGTAGTAGTTGAATGTGATTCAAAAGGTAATATTGATACTGAGGATTTAAGGTTTAAGTCTGAAAAGTTCTCCGAAACACTTTCTTGTCTTATGATTACATATCCTTCGACTCATGGTGTTTTTGAATCTGCAGTAAAAGAAGTAACATCGATTATTCATCAGTACGGTGGTCAAGTTTATATGGATGGTGCCAATATGAATGCTCAAGTAGGTTTAACCTCTCCAGGATTAATTGGAGCGGATGTTTGTCACTTGAACCTTCATAAGACCTTTGCAATTCCCCATGGCGGCGGGGGACCAGGGGTCGGTCCAATTTGTGTAAAAGCTCATTTATCTGAATTTTTACCTAGCCATCACATACACAAAACAGGGGGCAGCAAACCCATCGGTTCGGTATCTGCAGCTCCTTATGGCTCGGCATTAATACTCTTGATTTCTTATGGTTATATAAAAATGCTCGGAGCTGAGGGCCTTACGAATAGCACTAAGTATGCAATACTAAATGCAAACTATATTAAGTCTCGCTTGGAATCTGCATATCCCATTCTATATTCTGGAGAAAATGGTCGTTGCGCTCATGAGATGATTATTGATTGTCGTCCATTTAAAAAGGATGCTTCTATCGAGGTTGTCGATATTGCTAAGAGGTTAATTGATTACGGATTCCATGCTCCAACTGTGAGTTTCCCTGTTGCTGGAACTATGATGATTGAACCGACAGAGAGTGAGTCTTTGGATGAGATAGATCGCTTTTGCGATGCGATGTTGGAAATACGTGCAGAGATTGGTGAAATAGTTTCTGGATCAATGTCTTCTGAAAACAACCCTTTAAAAAATGCTCCTCATACTCAAAATGTTTTGGTTAATGATGAATGGTCACTTCCCTACTCTAGGAGAAAAGCAGCTTTCCCCTTAGATTATCTAAAAGAGAATAAAGTATGGCCTTCAGTCGCTCGCGTTGATGAGACCTATGGGGATCGCAATTTGAACTGTACTTGCGCGCCAATAGATAGTTATTGAGCTATGTTAAAAACGATTAAGCTTTTTAATCAAGTTTATTGACACTGTATATTGGGATTTTTGTCCATTCTTTCGTAAATTCGGATTTCCACTAATCAAAGTTATAGAATGAAAAAATTTACCCTTTTAACCATTGCGACATGCATGTCTCTCTCGGTATTTGCTCAAAATGCTGAAAGAACTGCTCCTAATGTAAAAATGATAGATAATGGTCTAGTCAGGCATTTGTCCCAGCAGCAAGTTCAAGATATATATGGATCTGAGACACCAATATGGTCTGAAGATTTTGCAAGTGGTATACCTTCGACTTGGTTAAATTCTGGTACGTCTAACCTTGTTTCAGATACAGACGCTGTTTGGGAATATCGGGGAACGCTAACCACTCCCTCGAATGCTTTGGCTTCAAGAGGGGCATATGCTGGAACTCAAACTATGACTTCTGCAACTGTAGCAAATGGATTTGTAGTTTTTGATTCTGATTTTTTAGATAATGCTGGTGTGCAAGGAAATTTTGGCCTTGGTATTGCTCCTGCGCAGCATGTAGCAGAAATGGTAACTGACATGATAGACCTTTCCTCAAATACTATCGTTGATTTATCATTCACACAATACTACAGGCGCTTTGGTGGACCTGGAGCCTCTCAAGCAGTTCCTGCAACTTACGTTGACTTTTCGGTAGATGGAGGTGCTACATTCCCCTACAGTGTGACACTTAACGCTGGTATAGCGGTTAACTCTGCTACCGCCACCAATGACATTGTAAACGTTATCGCTGGTAGTTACATTGGTGGTCAAGATTCCGTTAAGATTAAATTTCGTTTTGATGGTGAGTACTACTTCTGGTGTATTGATGATATTCAAATCGTAGGTACCCCTGCAAATAGAATGGATTTTACGGATTGGCAAGGCGCTCCAGCTCAAGATATTTTATATGGTCCAAGCGCGACAGGTTCCGCTAAAATGGGACATATGACTATGAAACAGGCGAGAGGTATCTCTTTTGATGCCAATGCAGTGAATAGCGGTACTCAAGATCAGGCAAATGTTAAATTAGATGTTCAAGTTTTTGATGGTGGTTCACTTGTTCAAACAGTTAGTTCTGCGACTAAAAGTGTTTTAAGTGCCGGAGATACTGCAACTTTTAATGATTTGAATACATATGCAACAGCCTGGACCCCTGGTGCAAACGGGACATATGATTTGGTGTATAACTTAAAGTCGGATTCAATTTCAATTTTCTCTGATACTACAAGCCTTTTTGTTACAGACTCTACAATGTCAATGGACTTTGGGAGTTGGGACAATTCTATTGGTGCATCTTCAAATACTACGCAATGGGGTGATGGGTCTCAAATGTATAATCGTCATGATCTCGTGGATGATGAACTGTTATTCGGAGTTAAAGTTTATTTAAGTAGCGGTCCAACTTCTAATAACCCATCAACAGTAGCTGGAGGTATTCTTGAATTGTCCGTATATGACTCCTCAGCATATGGAGGAAACACCTCGGGATGGGATGCCAATAAGTTGGTTGGTTACGGACAAAAAGTAATAGACGCACAAGACGTTGCACAAGGTTTTGTTCGATTTGATTTTATGGATGCCAATGGTCGTGGTATTGATTTAGATGTTTCAAAGGGTGCATACTTGTACAATTTGACTATGTATGATAACCAGGGGGCGAATCCATTATATATTCGTAATGATCAAACCTGGGGTAAGGCTGGAGGTTCAGGATCAATGTACCTGGCAGCTTTAGGTAATTGGTACTCTGGATACTCCGGAGGAAGATCCTTCAATAACCTTTGGATTCGTGGTTTGAATTGCCCTGCGACTAGTGCTGCGGCTTGTATGAGCGCTGGTGTTGATGAAGAGTCAATTGAGGCTATCACAATTTCTCCGAATCCAGCAAGCGATCATGTTTCATTGGACTTCGGTCTTGCTGTGGGTAATTATAATGTTTCGATTGTGGATTTAACCGGTAAGGTTATGAAATCTGAAACAATTCGAGCAGCATCGGATGTAACTATGTATGTTGGTGACTTAAATGTTGGTATGTATCTAGTTAGAATTCAAAAAGGAGACAGTGTAAAGACAAGCAAGTTGTCGATATTATAATTAAGTTTTTTAGAAAAAATATAAAGCGGCCTCTGTTAAGGGGCCGCTTTTTTAATTTTTAAAAGCAATTGGGTTTACTATTGATGTTATAAAATCTATCTCAGGTTTCCAGCTTCGAGCAGGACTGTGTGATCTGCCGTAAAAGATTATTTGCAGATGAAGTTTATTCCAGTTTTCTATTGGGAACAAGCGCTTTGCATCTTTCTCAGTTTGTTTTACATTTTTACCACTTGTTAGACCCCATCTTTTCATTAATCTGTGAATGTGCGTGTCAACAGGAAACGCAGGGTGCCCAAACCCTTGACTCATAACAACGGATGCTGTTTTGTGCCCTACCGAGGGAAGTGCTTCAAGTGCTTCGAATGAATTCGGAACTTTCCCTTGGTGCTGGTTACAAATAATTTCAGAAAGACCTTTTAAACCTTTCGATTTCATTGGTGTCAATCCGCACGGTCTTATTATTTCTGCTATTTCCTTAATACTCATTTTAGACATAAGTTCAGCAGTGTTTGCTCGATTAAATAGCTTTGGAGTTATAGTATTCACTCTAACGTCGGTACACTGAGCGGATAGAACAACAGCCACTAAAAGAGTGAATATACTGTCATGATTTAAGGGGATTGGTGTCTCAGGATAAAGTTTTTCAAGAGAATCTTGTATATACGATACTTTTTCTTTCTTTGTCATGTGACAAAGAAAACTCTTGTTGCGCTTTTATTAAAAAAATATTTAAAATATATGACACATTTGAATGTGGGTGACGTGGCCCCAGGTTTTTCAGGATTGGATTCTAACGGAAATAAAATAGAGCTAAGTGATTTTAAAGGAAGCATAGTTGTTTTATACTTTTATCCAAAGGATGACACGCCAGGATGCACTGCTGAAGCTTGTTCATTCCGGGATAATTATTCCGAATTACTAGATGCTGGAGTGGTTATTTTAGGAGTTTCTCCAGATTCTGTAAAAAGACATGCGAAGTTTATTCAAAAATATGATCTTCCTTTTCCATTAATTGCAGATGAGCAAAAGGAGATAATTAATTTATATGGTGTTTGGGGACGGAAAAAGTTCATGGGAAAAGAATATGATGGTGTTTATAGGGAAACATTTATTATTGGTCAAGATGGCCGAATTGAATCCATAATTGAAAAGGTTAAAACTAAAGAAAGTGCTGCGCAAGTGCTTGCTTCTATAAAATAGAACCCAAATATTTTCTTTTCCTATAAAGTTTAAGAAATATTGTGGATAAATATTTCTTTTTTAACAAATCTTAGTTGATTCTATTGCCGAAATCATTCGCGTCAATTCTTACATTTGATATATACAATTATCTACATAGATTAATCGAATTTCAATAACATAATTCAAATGAGCAACGATAAAGACGCCAAACAAAAAGCACTCAAACTCACAATGGATAAATTGGACAAAACTTATGGAAAAGGGGCTGTTATGAGATTAGGAGATGATGCTATTGTTGATGTAGAAGTTATTCCCTCGGGTTCTTTAGGTCTCGACTTGGCTCTTGGAATTGGTGGGTTTCCTCGTGGCCGTGTTGTTGAAATATATGGCCCCGAGTCATCTGGAAAGACCACTTTAACTCTACATGCAATTGCTGAAGCTCAGCGACTTGGTGGGATTGCGGCATTTATAGATGCTGAACATGCTTTTGATAGATTTTATGCCCAAAAAGTTGGTGTCGATACAGAGGAATTAATTATTAGCCAACCAGATAATGGAGAACAGGCTCTTGAGATAGCTGATAATTTAATTCGTTCAGGCGCTATTGACCTAGTGGTTATTGATTCTGTAGCTGCGTTGACGCCTCGCTCAGAGATTGAAGGAGAAATGGGAGATAGTAAAGTGGGTTTACATGCCCGATTAATGTCTCAAGCACTCCGGAAATTAACAGGAACGATTTCAAAAACAAATTGTACTATTATTTTCATTAATCAATT
>MDSY01120592.1_pt1 | contig 14203 bp, 9 predicted proteins | sample 811131 | NCBI WGS metagenome assembly MDSY01 (sample SAMN05326643, study PRJNA326480) | marine metagenome | isolation source: seawater | place: Atlantic Ocean: South West | collected 2010 | reverse complement strand
GACGCATTGCGCGCCAGCGCGACAGCAGGGACAACGGGCTGGGGCTGGCCTGAGGCGCCTTCACAGGGAGTATGAGTCGCCGGGCGGGCGTGGTGGTTGGACCCGCACCCGATGGCTTTCGGGGCCAACAGGGAAACGGGACATTGTGTCCTGGGTGGGACTCGTGGGCATGAGAGCGGCGGCGCGGGAGGCAGTCTCATGGCGCATGGACTCGGCATTGGCGGCGACGGAGGCGGCGGCGGCGGCGGCGGTAGCGTGAGAGGCAGCGGTGGCGCTGGCGGTTGCGGTGGCGGTGGTGTCGGCGCCGGTGCTGCTGATGGCGGTGCTCGTCGTGGCGGTGCCGTCGATGGCGGCGGTGATGCTGCTCGTGGTCGCAGCGCTGCCGAGCGTCGCGGCGCTGCCGAGCGCGCAGAGAGAGTCCAGGAGGTACGACTCGAATGCGAGGGGCAGCGCTGGCACTTGATTCGCGATCCACAGAGCCAAATGCTCGAGCCTTGCGCCCTTGCTTAGGGGGCCGGGCGCGCCAAGCAGGGCATCGCGCGCGGCGGCTGAGAGCACCGCGGGCGCCGAGGCGAGCGTTGGCGCCGCGCGACCTCCAGCCGGAGGCGGCTCTCGTTGAAGGGGGGCTAACACGACTCCCAGAGGGGCTAACGAGACCCTTGGGGGGGCTAACGAGACGTGTTCCGTAGCCATGGCCTTTAAGTCATCCGGACAACCATCCGGACACTCTGGATGCTCATCCGGACACTCCGGACACGCATCCGGACACTCCGGACGCTCATCCGGAACTTGTGCGTCCTGGCTCGCACGGCTCGCCGCAAGCGCGTCGCTCAGCAGCCGGCATACGGCGTCTTGGTCAAGGGCACTGTCGGAGGGGGCGTACAGCTTGATCCATTTGAGTAAGCGCTCATGTCTCCCTGCCCTCTTACAAAACGTCGCGACGCCGCTGACGAAATTTCCCCAATCGAGCTCTTCCGCATTGGCGTTTGGCGCGAACGCCTCGCGGAGCTGTCGCCAGGGCAGTGCTTTGGGGTGGAGGATTGGTGGGCCGAGCACACTGAGCTTGAACCGAGATTTCTGAGCTTCGTCGGCGCTTAATTGGGTCAGGAATCCAAATGCCGCACTGAGCTGAGTCCGCTCCACATCGCCAAAGAGGCCCTCGTCGGAGGAGACGGATGCGCTGTGGGAGAGGCCCATGAGAGAGTGGATTGAAAACAATCGCCAGGTGGCTCCACTGTTTATACTTCTCTAATAACATCATTTGCATGTTGGGGATGTCAAAAGCGTCGAATCGTCAATTCGTCGTATTTCGCCACCACTCCTTTTTCGGTGTCAAGATGAAAGTGCTCGTGACCGGCGGCGCCGGCTACATTGGGAGCCACACGGTGCTTGAGCTGCTGAATGCGGGGATCGAGGTGACCGTGATGGACAACCTCGCCAACTCCTGCCGTGAGAGCCTCACCCGCGTCGAGAAGCTCACCGGAAAGACGGCCGTCTTCAAGCAGGTCGACCTGCTCGACCAGCCGGGAATGGACGCGCTCTTCACGGCGACCAAGTACGACGCGGTGATCCACTTCGCGGGCCTCAAGGCCGTCGGCGAGTCCGTCGCCAAGCCCCTGCTCTACTACCAGAACAACATCACCGGCACAGTGAATCTCGTCAACGCGATGATCAAGGGCGACTGCAAGAACATCGTCTTCTCGTCGTCGGCAACCGTGTATGGGGATCCCGCGAGCGTGCCCGTGACTGAGAGCTTCCCCACCGCCGCCACCAACCCGTACGGACGCACCAAACTCTTCATCGAGGGCATCCTGCAGGACGTACACAAATCGGATCCTTCCTGGAACGTCATCCTCCTCCGCTACTTCAACCCTGTGGGCGCGCACGTGAGCGGGCAGATTGGCGAGGATCCGAAGGGGATCCCGAACAACCTGATGCCCTTCATCCAGCAAGTCGCCGTCGGCAGGCGCGAGAAGCTCTCCGTCTTTGGAAACGACTACAAGACGCCTGACGGTACGGGCGTTCGTGATTACATCCACGTGGTTGATCTGGCCAAGGGGCACACGGCGGCTCTCAACAAGCTGAGTAGCAGCCCTGGGTGCGTCACGTATAATCTGGGCACCGGTGTCGGCTACTCAGTCCTCGACATGGTCAAAGCCTACGCAAAGGCATGCGGTAAAGAGATCCCGTATCAACTCGCCGAGCGGAGGCCTGGCGACGTCGGTGTCGTCTATGGCGACCCGAGCCTGGCGCTCAAGGAGCTCGGCTGGAAGGTGGAGTTGGGACTTGATGAGATGTGTGCCGATTCGTGGAGATGGATCTCCGGCAACCCCAACGGTTACGCCGCGTGAAAAATAAGGGAGATCGATAGCTACCGCACGCTAGAGCTGCATGGGCCGCTCGCTCAAAGCTGTTACGTGCAGTGCTCTACTGTTAGTCCTACCATTCACGTTTACGTGGGTGGCTAGCTCATCTTGTGTAGTTAATGCCGACCTGATGCCAATGGTACATAGCAGTCACCTAAGTCGAATATTTGTGTGGATATCGAACATATATGATTACCTGAGGACGGGCGACGGTCACAATGCGTTGAATGTCAATGTGAATTTATACTAATATTACATATGCACCTAGCCTGTTCAAAGAGAAAGATGTTCTGTGACCGAATATGGTCGAAACATTGCGACGTCTAGTCTACAGGGATCGATATGGCGATACCGTGCCACATCGACCAACACCGCCGATGCTAATCCTGCGCCATCTCGCCGCAGTGCGTTAGCAATACCGTAAAGAACTAGAAGCTTGTACGCAGCCTGCGACTTCGGCACAGCTAAGCTAGTCCTGGGCAATTCTAGCAGCTCGCGGGGTCAGACTCGCACGGTTCACGCATCACAAGTTGTATCCCAAAGCACTTGCAGCTGCTCGACAGCACGCGCAAAGAGCTCGCTCTTCTCGAAGCAGTCGTCAGTACGGACTCCTCGACCCTTCAAGTAGGCCTTGAGCTTACCTGCGGTGAGCTCAGCCAACTGGGCTTCTGAGAGTGGCGGCTCGAGCTCTTGCTTCTCAGCCTTCTTCTCTTCTGGCGCATCGCTCTGGCTGCCGCAGTTGCTCTTGCCCTTGCACTTGTGCCCGCTCGCTCTCGCGGAGGCCGTCGCCGAAGCCGCAGCCGGCGTCTGTGTGCCGCCTTGGACACCACTGGGGCTGGCGTCCGCTGTGTCGGCGGACACGCCCATGATACCTTGCAAGAAGCCCATCACACCGCGCATCTCCTCCACGCCATACTCATGCTTCATCCCCGCATACATATTGAAGCTGACCGATGCCTTCGGCGCGAGCGCCCTCAGACGCTCCGCGACGCGCTCCCCTTCCTTTGGCGGTACCAAGGGGTCCTCAGCCCCGTGCGCCACAAAGAACTTGATCTCACGGTTCGCCTCCGCCACGCTCGCCGCATCGCCACCAAAGAAGGTGGAGAGGGCGAGCGCGCCGCCAATGGTGGCGTCGGGGAAGCCGAGTGCTGCACGCGTGGCGATGAGTCCCCCCTGCGAGAAGCCGCCGACGACGATCTTGTCGGGAGGGACGCCGCGTGCAATCTCCCGTCGGATGAGGTCCCAGACGTAGTCCACCGACGCTTTCACTTCGGGCGCGCTCGCCTTAAGCATCGCAAGCATGCTGCCCATCATGGCATCGAGGCCACCCGCCCCACCCGGTGGCGGCAGCCACGAAGTGAGTGGAAAGCCACCAAACGAGACCTGCGCCACGAGGGGATGTTGAAGGGGGGGGGGGGGGGTGCCTCTTTGGGCTCTGTGTTCGAACCGAAGCTCAGGGGGAGAAGGAGAGAGGCGATGCAGATGTCGCAGCGGGTTCTTTGGCGGGGAAAGCTTAAAGTTGGGGTCAAAGTGCTTGGGGGTCAACTGTGGGGCGCAGCGTGTGCGCACCGAGGGCGCCGAAGGAAACACCATGCGCAGGCCGGAGATACTCTTGAGTGAGCTGAAGCCGTCCATGCAATTGGTGCCGGAGCCGCTCAGGCCGTGGAGCATAATCAGTGATGCCGCTGCGCCTGAGGATGGCCCGCACTCCACAGGTTGCGGACCGTTCCATTTTGGTGGATGAACCTGCGCATGCGACGAGCGTGGACTCTCGGGTACCACTTTATACTCTGTGCCTCTCAATCGCATCGCTGCGCCCGAGACACGTGTGCGACGGGCTCATGCTTTGGCGTGGCTCGATTAAAAAACAAAGCGAACACCGTCGGACGCCACGAGAGCAGGTGGTCTCGTCGCTGGTCGAACAGCTCAACGAGGCCTTGGCGATCAAAACAGCCCGAGATATCCACCCCTCTCTCCACCAGGAAACTCTTGATCTGGGAGGCCCGCATGCCTGGATGTCAAGAGCAGACCGGATTTGTCTGAGATGTGCCACCGGCGCGTGATACATGATTCACTTGCTCGGGAGCTCGCATTGACATGCTTTTGACCGTGGCGTCCGTAGAGGAGTAGCACCCAAATTCGGCCACTCAAACACACATCCACGGATCAGCGGCCATCCGGCCGAACGGCTGCATGGGAATTTGCGCATGGCGCGTCTGAGACGCTAGCATTATGGGCAGATGGAGACGCTTCTCCAATGCGGACTGGAAGTTGCGAATTGTGCGCGCTCGACGCGCTGGGTGTGCTGTCGAGATCAGGCAGCGATTCGGTCGCTTCGCCGGGCTCGTCAGCCATCACTGCGGCCACAGCAAGCCACAGGCCAGTCCACCGCATTGGAGGGAGACGCCGATGATGAATAGAATGAATCGGCAAGCGAATCCCTTGAGGGTCCTACATACTTCCGTCCCCGGCTATATGCTTCTTTCAAGGGCGCTCGCGCCACGCCTCCTGCGCTCGCGCCGGCTGAGCTTCGGTGGCGGTGGACGTGGAGATGTGCCGCTTCACAAGCGTGTCGAGGAGGCTGCGCGCCGTGGCGACCTCGCTGAAGCGCGACGACTCCTCGCTTCCGAGGGTGAGCAGGGCCTCTCTGGCACGGGTCTCTCTCTCGTCGCCGAGCTCGAGCGCGGCCGCTCGGCCTCTGCACGCTCGCGCGGTTGGAGGTTTCTGGGCGGAGTGCTCGGCTACTGGCTCTACAACGCGCTCGCCACTGCCTACTGCTACCGGGTCCTCGGTCACGAGGTGGACGCTCTTCTAGAGGGCGAAATGCTTGCAGCTGAGGACATGGAGACTGAGGATATGTTGGCAACCGAGGGAGCGGGGGCGAGTGATTGGGGTGGTCTGATAGGGTCTCGGAGCCCCGCGGCGCAGGTGCAAGCAGATCTCTCGCTCAGCTCGTTCGAGCTCCACGCTCAGATCCGCCGGCCGCTCAGCGCTGCCGAGCGGCTTGCGCGGGCACACGGCGCACTTGCGACCGACGAGGGGCTTCACGGCAGCGGAGGCTCAGATGGGGGCGGCACGGTGATTGCGATGAAGCAGGTGCGGGTGTTCCCACTCATTCATCTCTCGGCCATCATCTTTGGGTCGACTCAATGGACGCTGCGATGCCGGAAGTATAAAGATGACTCAGGCCGAGTCTCGAGTCGATGGCACTCCGCCTCGCACTCATCGGATGAAAATGCAAAAACATCCGATGCGGATGTTGTTTAAGGATCATGAGATCCGGGAATTTAAGGAAGATTGTGAAATGACCCGAAACCCTGTGATTAGGACACAGCTCCTCTTCCAGTAAGTAGCTTTATCATTAAAACGATTCATTACATATGGAATATGTGTCAACATGTTAGTTAACCAAATGAAAAAAGCAAGAATTAGAATTAGAATACTTGTGCATATTCATATATATATATGTATTCATGATTCAAGCATTCGCCTACCGTGATCTGTGTTTGGACCACACTCGAGCATGGTCGGAACCCGACATGCCCATCATGCGCGCCCGTGCGCGGTCGCTCCGCCCCCATCGCAGCCAGCGCGGCTTTCGGAGCTGGGGAGGGGTCTGTTTGTTCGTTTCCCGCTCACAGACGAGCCAGCTGGTGAGCGTTCCCCCCTCCTGTTTGATGGCACTCCGATCGAGCCCGTACCGCTCGGGCTCGTCGCCAACATGCCACATCGACCCAAACCCATGCCCGCGGCTCTTTTCCCTCAACGCACGGGTCACCTCTTGTTCTCTGACCGAAAGCGCCGAACCGCTTGCGCACGCATTGGTCAGCGTGAAGCCTATGGCGAGGCGTGGGAGCGACCTATGTGGATCGAGGCGCGGCGCGGCGAAGATGGCGTCGATCATCGCGATGAGTGGAGCGCTCGCGCCGCCGCACCCATCAAGGTAGTAGGCACAAAAGGGCGTTGTCGAAAACAGCGTGTCGTCACGGAGCACGTCTTCAGCGCGGCCCGCGGCAACGTGTACGAGAGCGTGGGGCGGGGCGCGAAGGGCGGCGCAGGTGTGAGTGAAAGGGTTGGCGATGTAGAGCTGCGATGAAGCGAAGCCGGCAGCACGGAGCGCAGCCGAGCTACCGCCGTCTGAACCTTCCAAGAAGAAGACATTGGCAACGCTCGTCGAGGCGCTGCTGCTCGCGCCGTTTGCTGCTGCAGCCTGAGGGGCGTTCGGCGCGCAGAGACGGGCGAGGGTGGCGAAGACGTGGTTGTGAGCTGCTTTGAAGGCAGCGTGCGACGCGCTATGGTCCGACGCGTTGTAGGTGTCGCCGCGCTCCAGCAGACCACGGAGCTCGAGAGGCGCCTGCGGCGGTGAGTCGCCGCCGCGGAGCGCCGCGGAGAGCTCGTCGATGCGATTGCCGCGAGCCTCGGCTCGCTGCCGGCGCTGGTTGGCGTCGCCGGCGCTGTTGGCCAGTGCGACGATTCCAGCAGGCCCCGTGCGTGGCAGGCTCGGCGGAGCGGGCAAGAAATAGAGCACCATGAGCTTCGCTGGATGGACTTCGTTACAGAGGAAGAACAGTATAGTTCCTCGCTTCCACGATGACGATGCTGGTTGCGACGCGAGCGAGCATCGAGACTGAGCTGACAGCGGACGCGGTGGCCTTCTGCCCTGACCAGCCACTGCTCGTGTGTGCATGCTACCAGCTCCTTCCGACGGAGCCGCCGCAGCGCCTCGGACAGCTCCTCCTCTACTCAACAGACGGCGGCGGCGCGCTCAACGAGCTGCAGCGAGTTGACTGTGCGGGCGCTCTCGACTGCGGCTGGAGGCCGGCTGTCGAGAGCGGGCACGGGCTACTTGCGACTGCAAATGCCGACGCCCACGCTCGCCTCTACCAGCTGAGCTCGCCCGAGGGCGCCTCTCCCACTCTGAATCTCTGCTGCGAGCAGGAATGCACTGAGGCGGAGCACTGCATGACGCTCGATTGGAGTCCTGCTGGGACGGCGCCACGGCTGGCTGTGAGCAGCACCACAGGTCGACTCTACATCCTCGCAGCCTCGCCCGATGGCCTGCGCCCCATCCACGAGTGGAGAGCCCACGAGATGGAAGCGTGGGCTATAGGCTTCGGCCACTCCCAAGAGGAAGATTCTCTCTACTCGGGATCCGATGACGGGATTTTGAAGCGGTGGGACCTGCGATGCGAGCTCACGGATGGATGTGCTGCCGCACAGCTCAACCGACGTGCACACGGCGCCGGAGTCTGCTGCGTCAGCGCCAACCCGCACCGCCCGGTTGAAATCGCCACCGGAAGCTACGATGAAAAGGTTCGCCTTTGGGACTCGCGGCAGCTACGGCAGCCGACCGCGGAGTTTGGGTGCGGCGGCGGCGTCTGGCGGCTCAAGTGGCACCCCAAGCGATCCGATCGCCTCCTTGCCGCGTGCATGCACGCCGGGTTCAAGGTGCTCCAACTGGGATCCAATGGCGCTGTTAGGGATGAAGCACGGGATGAGATTAGGGTTGAGATGAGTGATGAGATTAGGGATGAGATGAGGGATCAGCCGCGGGATCAGATCTCCGAGCTCGTTGCATACTCGGAGCATGGCATGGACAAGGCGCTCGCATACGGTGTCGACTGGGCCCGTACGGAGGCTTCCGAGGGGGTAGGGGGCTCCGAGGGGGTAGGGGGCGTCGATTTAATCGCATCGTGCTCCTTTTACGATAAGAAACTGCATGTATGGAGCATGGGGGAGGAGGAGGCACCGAGCGTGCCCATTGGACTATAGTGCTGGTTTTACTATATATCACCACCTGTGTATTCGTATGGCGCAACCTGTTGATATTATATATATATATAGATATTTTCACATTGTCAATTTGATTTTGGTCGATGCAGTATCAGTGTGAGTAGTGTACTACTATCAACTTTCCGAGACACTTGTATGCGTATCAGTCATTCAAATTGACATTTGGAATCGAAATAGGACTCTGACTTCATGCTGTCTGTGTCGATAAGTGAGAATGAGCTGCCGTGCTGGCATAAAGCAAGGCCACTTGTTACACCGCACCTACCCAGCTCCCTATATCTAGCTCGTATATCCCTGGACCACCAGCTACGCCTGCCCATGCTCAAGCCACGCCGCCTCCTCGAGATGTCAAAGCGCGGCCGTCATGCACAGCACTCTCCTGAATGATCCATTGCAGCAGCTATACATATATATCACCCATCCACCTTCAAGATGACGCCTCTGCATGATCAGCGCGCTTCAACTCGACTCGCCGCTCGACTCTGCATCAGCAGGTTTCTCCGCCGAGGGTGTGTGACTCGCCGCACGCTCCAATGCCTCAACGATTGGCGCGAGCACCTTTGCGGCGACACTGGCCGACGCGATCGTCTGGAGCCGCTCCGCCGTGCGCAGCTCTTCCCTTTGCGTCGCTGCCGTCAGCCGTGCCTTTTGGATCTGGAGCTCGATCTGAAGCGCCTCTGCGTCGCTCTGCTCGTCGAGTTGCTTCTGCCTCGCCGAGAGCTGCTTGAGCCGCTCGAGCTCGCTCACACGCTCATACTCGAGCTGTGTCACCTTGAGCCTCGCTCCCACCGTCGAGAGCTGCGCCATTCCGCCCTCACGGTCTGCGCGCTCCACCTTGACGGCGAGCGGCTTGAGCTCGCTCTCGATCTGCTGCAAGCGCTCCGAAGTGGGCCTCGCGAGTGCGATCACCTTCTCGAGTGCCGCCTCGGTCTCCAGCTTGCGCGCCACCGCCGCCTCCTCGAGCCTCCGCACCTCCCGCTCCTCCTCGCCCTCGACGGCCGCAAACGGCTCCCGTGCGGCGGCGGCGATCGCCGCGGCATCGGCGGCCGCCTGGCGTATGGTGCGCTCGACGGCAGCGGCCTCTTGAAGCGCCGCGGTCGCATTCGCGAGCTCAGCCTCGAGATTGGATCTCGCCGCCATCTCAGCCGCCAGCTTAGATTGCTCAACCACCAGCTCCTGCTGGATGACCTCGGTCGCCTCGTCGATCAGCGCCTGTCGCTGCGACTCGCGGCCGATGAGGAGCGTGGCGCCGAGGGCACCCAGCAGCCACTCGGGGGAGATGCCGACGCCATCCTGCGTGGAGAGGCGGAGCCGCTCGAGGAGCGCGGCCGCGACGCTCGCGGCCGCCGCACCCTCCATGGCCGTCGCGCCGGTGCCGTCGTCTCGTGAGAGGCTCTCCGCCGCCGCGCTCGGCGGTGGCGCGGCGCGCGGGCTCGCGGCGCGCTGGAGCATGGTTTGCTCGGTCCGTACCTGGCGCTCGAGCGCCCTCGCCGCCTTTTGCGCCTCCTTTTCCTGAGCGCGCGCCTCCTTCTGAGCCTCTTTGAGTGCTGCGGCCTTGGCAGCGGCCTCTGGGTTCTGCGTCGGCGGCGTGGCGAGCTGAATGGCACGCTGCTGCATGCGGGCCCTGAGCTCCTGCGCCCGCTCCAGCTCAGCCGCTCGCGCCTCCGATCGCGCCTCCGATCGCGCATCCGATCGCGCATCCCGCGCCTCCGGCTGCAGCTGGCGGATCTCAGGCTGAACCGAATCGGGAAAACTGTACGAGCGTTGGAACTTGGTGAAGAGTTTGCCCTGGAGACGCTCTGGGGGTGTGCTCTCCGATGGATCCAAAGGTGATGTCTGAGGCGACGACTCAAATCCACCCTCCGCAGGGAAGACGCCGCTACCCGCCTCCGTGACCGCGGCGCTTCCCGCGAGGAGCTGGGCCTTCCGTATCAGCCGGGTGGGCTGATTGCGGGCGAGCTCGGCAACTTGTGCTGCTGCGTCGCCGCCAGCGAGGACCTTGGTGGAGAGAGCAGCTGTCTTGGCGCCAAGCACGTCAAGGCGTTCGATCGCCGGCGCTGCGGGCGCCATCGGCGCCATCGGCTCGGCGAGAGCCATTGGACCGCGGCCGTATCGGCATGGGAGCGCTGCGCGGGTGGAGGGCGCCCACAAGTAGGAGGAGGAGCCGCCGACGAGGAGTAACGTCGTTAGCATCAGGCGATACTGGAGCCAGCAACGACGCGTGCGCTAAATCGTCGTGAGCTCACGCTGGGCGGTGGCGGCCTGGTCTCCACAGAGGGCGAGAGTGCTGATGCGAATTGCTGTTAATTGCAAAGGGAATCTTTGTATTTTAATGTGTGTACACACTACTGAATATACGAGTCAGGCACCCCTCTTCGCAGTGGACTGATGTATGCGAGGTGATCTGGGCCATCGCCTGGCGTTTGTGGTGGTGATGGCTTCTACGACGGGCTCAGCGCGAGCGCAGCCTCAAGGTGGCGGTGCGGAGCGTGAGGGTGATCGCTCCATGGCCACCTCACTCAACGCGACGCTCGGCAAGCGTTGCACGCTCCCTGCGGACGCCGTGCTGCGCAGCCTCCGCCGGCACGAAGCGGACAGCCCCTTCGTTGGGCAGCTGTTGCGGGAGCCGTGGTTCGAGCCGCTGCTCCGCTGCGAGGACGCCTTCCGAAACCTCTTCAAACGCGCCTCGAGAGGCCTCAAGGAGGCCACAGAAGCCTACGCGGCCACCGCTGCGATCCGGCGCATGCTTGACGAGTCGGGCAGTGATGCGGGCGCGACGGGTCGAGGGTTGTGCGTGTTTGATGTGTGCAGCGGCCGAGGGATCGCCGCGACTCTCATGAGCCTCCTCCTCCCCGACGCACAAGTCCTCATGCTTGATGTCGACGGCCGGATGGACCTCTCGCATGTGGCGAAGCGGCCCAACCTTCGATTTGCGCAAGTCGATCTCTTTGCCTCGAGCGCGGTGGGGATCCTCGAGGCGGAGAGCCGTGGGTGTGAGCGTGTCATCGCAGTGGGCATGCACCTGTGCGGTGCCCTCTCACCCAGACTCGTCGCACTCTTCGCCCATGTCGAGGCGATCGATGGCGTCGTATTGTGTCCGTGCTGTCTCAAAGGGTCGCTCGGCAGCGCTGTCAAGGAGGAGGCCAAGGCCATCGCCAAGGCGGCCAAGAAGGAGGCGAAGGAGGAAGAGGCGACGGAGGAGGAGGCGACGAAGGAGGAGGCGACGAAGGCGCAATCTGTCGAGGCTATGGATGTCGCTCCCGCGGCCGATGCGGTGGCGGCGTTTCGAAACGGCCTCTTGGGCCAGGACAGTCTTCTGGGGGCGAGAGACTCAGCGCCGAGCGAGCTTGCGCGGGCGTCTGCTCTGGGTGCCTCTGCTCTGGGCGATCAGCAAAATGGGTGGCGGGCCATGTACGAGCAGCTAGTCGACGCCTTGGGCGCGATCCTCACATATGAAACCGCGGCAACGGTCATCTCTTCGGAGCGTCCGTCTTATGCTCCGTCTTCTGCTTCTGATTCTGCGCAAGGCAACGTGGCGGCGCCTGAAGGCCATCTCGGGGGCCATCTCGGAGGCGTGCGGCGTGAGGTGAGCGTGCAGTACTTTTACGATGAGCGCATGCTCTCTCCCGCCAATGGGATTGTCAGCGGTTTCCGCACTCGAGCAGCTCAGGGAACGCTCCAGACAGCTCAAACACTCCCTTCATATTGCAACCCTGCAGTGCAGCGGATGCTCCAGCACTTTCGCGTCCTCGATGGGGCCACGTGTGTTTGTTGAGAGGAGTCGAAGGCTCGTCATCAGAAGAGTCCATATGCGCGTATATAATATAGTACCCCGGGTATAGGAACCTAAGTATTGTTTAAAATTTAATAAATTGTATAGTATTGTTCGTCCCCCGTTTTATTTTTTTATATTGTAGTATCAGTGTGAGCAGGTTTTATGGAGTGTACAATATTGTGGTGCATATTAATATTATTTGAGACTGTCCATGACTTAAAAGTGATGTCCACGAGCACTCGAGCTCTATGCTGGGGCGAGCCTCTGAGCTCATTGCGAGTCATCGGAATCGTCATCGATGCCTCCATGCAGAATCCTCGCTACCCGCGCCAGCTCGTGCGCCGCCATGTTTATGGTCGAGTGCTTGAGCGCGGATCCTTCGGCGACGCGCTGACGCATCTGGCGCATCTCCCGCTCGCTCACTTGCCCCATGCAAGGCGGAAGCTCTGGAGGTGCAACCATTCGAGCTCCCGTCAAAGGAACGGGGCCCGCATCGAGCATTGGTGAGCCCCACAGCTCCATCCCACCCCCCGAATCAGAGAGACCCCCCCCGGAATCAGAGAGACCCCCCCCCGAATCGCGGTCGAATAACGGGGAGCCCCATCGTTCGTCTGAGATTGGTGAGGCGTGCTCCATTGGAGACCGGATTGGTGTCCGCATTGCCGTCGTGCGAGAGGTGCCTGCCCTCCACGAGATCCCTCCCTCGCCGGCACGCTCGGGAGTTGCGAGATGCCGATTGTCGATCCCATCGGCGGGCGGACGCATCGGCGGCGGAGTCGACCATGGCGAATCACAGCTGGCCGGAACTGTTGGGGCCGGCATCGTTGAGGCCGGAGCTTTGGGTGCCGGGACTTTGGAGGATTCAGATGCGCGAGACGCCTCTCCTAAAGCTCGGCGACCTGCGTCTGCAGGCATGCGTTGCGCCCCTTCTTGGCTCGCGACCCATGCTGTGCCCGCGCACCCTGCTGTGCCCGCGCCCCCTGCTGTGCCCGCGCCCCCTCCTGTGGCCGCGCCGATGAGCCGCGACTGCAGCCCACGCTGCAGAGCTGCGAGCTCCGACGAGATTTCCGAGATCGAGTGAGCCATGAGCGAGAGCTCGCCAGGATGGTGCGGGCTGCCTGGCGGCGAGGCAGCCGAGCTGCCGAGCGTGCTGCCGAGCGTGCTGCCGAGCGTGCTGCCGAGCGTGCTGCCGAGTGTGCTCGCATATCTGCCGGCATATCTCCCAGCATTCCTACCTTGGGTGCAAGGAGTCCCCCCAACACCACTCGGCTTGCCATCCTTGCTCCCCCCAGCGCTCCGAACGCTCCCGTCGCTCCCCCCAGTGCACTCCATCGGGCAGAGGGGTGCGCTGCACGGCTCCTTGGAAAGCATCATGGCGAGCCGGAGCTCGCCGGCGGGCTGCGACGCGACGCCGAGCTCGCCCGGCTGCCCGAGCTCGCACGTGACGAGCACTCCGTCCTCAACCGCCGCGAGGGGCGCCGAGCCGGTGCCTAGCAGCAGGTGCTCGAACAGGTCACGCTTTGCGTCGGCGGAGGGCGAATGCCACAGCTCGATCCGAGCGTGCTCCGATTGCACCTTGGAAATGAAGCGCTCATCGCCGAGAGACGTCTGGAGTACAAAGTGGCGCTCGTCGTCAAAGGAGGCGACCCCTCTCCCCCCCCCAGCGCTCGTCACGCCGCGCGCGGCGCACCGCGTCTCAGCAAAGAGGGGCTGCGCGAGCGCGCAGTCGGCGAAGAGCTGGTAATGCACGTAGACGCTGCCGCCGCCGGACGCGGCGGGTTGGCTCTTTCCATCGCTTTCGTCGAGGGGGGCCAATCCCGTGGCGCCAAGCACGCGTAACGCGAGGTGCCACGTGTGCTGCTGCTTCGAGGACGGCGTCATCGTCTGCGGCGAGTGCGCGCCTCCAATTGTGGAGGGGGCACTCTTGTTGGTGGGGGCACTCTTGTTGGAGGGGGGACTCATTGGGGAGCCCACCTGCCAGGAGCTGCTGCCTCCGGCGCTTGTTGGGGTGCGCGCAGAGGCTGCCGGAGTCGCCACAAGCGGCGTCGCTGGCGCCGTGAGGCCACATTCGGACTGCCGGAGCACTTGGACATCGGCGTGTTGGAGATCCGCCGCAGCCGGTAGCAGATTCGCCGCCGTCAGATCCGCCGCCGCCGGTCGCGGGTGGTTCCGCTGCGCCTCGCTTGGCCATCGTGGCAGCGCGAGCACGGCCCTGCGCTTGCGCAAGCCCTCCCGCCATGCCCGTTGGATGAGTCCCACGACACCCCCT
>MDSY01082914.1_pt1 | contig 14205 bp, 7 predicted proteins | sample 811131 | NCBI WGS metagenome assembly MDSY01 (sample SAMN05326643, study PRJNA326480) | marine metagenome | isolation source: seawater | place: Atlantic Ocean: South West | collected 2010 | reverse complement strand
GGTGGTAGTGATATAACAATTGATGCTGCCACAAATAGTGTTACGCTGACTAATTCAGCAGATGCTTCTACAGGTGATAGAACCCTGGCCAGTAAGGGTATGGCGACAGTTTTATATGTAGGAAGTGCAACTGCCTTTATTACAGGAGCTGGATTAAGCTAATGGCAATACAACAAATGTTTCTAGGAATACCTGCACCAGCTTCTGGTGGTGGAGGTTATGCTTCCGTAGATTTTGATGGTAATGATTACCTCAGACAAACTCTTGCTTCTCCTTATACTGATCTAAGGGATTGGGCGAGTCAGGCATGGACTCTTGAGTATTGGCTTAAAGCAGATGTATTTAGTGCTTCTACTAATGGATATTCAAGTGTTCTTGGTGCATCTAATCCTACTAGCAATGCAGAGAATTATAGTTTTGGACCAATGGCAAATGGTCAGGTTAATTGGTATTATTGGAATGGTAGTCAGAATAGTTTAAATAGTAATTTTACATTAAATAATCATCAGTGGTATCAAGTTGCTTTTACACATGATGGTAGTGGTAATATAAGAATATATGTTGATGGTGATTTTTATGCTGGTGGTTCTATATCAGGTACACCAACTGGAACATCTCCTGACTTTACTATAGGTCAAGTTGCAAATGGAAGCTTTAACGGTAAGGTATCAAATGTAAGAATTGTTTCAGGTCAAGCATTATGGTCAAATAGCCATCCTCTAACAGCATTACCATTAACAACAACTTCTCAAGGTGTAACAGGAACTAACTGTAAGTTGTTATGTTGTAATGATCCAGAGGATGCAACAGGATCAACTGTAACTCCACAAACTATAAATGCTGTTGGTGATCCACAACCTTCTTCTGAAAGTCCGTTTGAAACTAATAATGGTGTTTGGATTGATAGAAGTGATAACCAATATATGTACACTCTAAATGATTCTGCTATACAATTTGGTACTGGTGATTTTACTATTGAATGTTGGTTTAATTGGCATTCAAACAATAATACTTGGCAGTCAATATTTGGTAAGTATGGTTCATCAGCTGATAATGGATGGTGGCTTCATTTATCTAGTAGTGGGGTTCTTAATGGAGGAGATAGAGGTAATGGTTTCGCAACAGGATCAACAGCTCTTAATCTCAATACATGGTATCATACAGCATTAGTAAGAAGTGGAACTACGGTATCCATATATTTAAATGGAGTTCTTGAAGCCACTCATACATCAGATGATGGTGGTGGTGTTCCAAGAAATTGTGATCATGGTGGAGAATTCCACATTGGACATCTTGCGAATTATGGAAGAGGATGGGATGGAGATATAAGTAACATGAGATTAGTTAAAGGTCAAGCACTTTATACTAGTAACTTTACTCCACCAACAGAACCACTTACATTAACAAGTCAAGGTGCTATTGAAAGTAATGTTGGTTTCTTAGGTTGTCAAACTCCAATCGTAAAGGCGAGAACAACAGGTCCACAACTTCATACTAATAGTTATGTTAAACCTTCCTATGGACCATTTAGTGGTCCAAGTGGTTTTGGTAGTGTTGATTTTGATGGTACTAATGATTTCGTAGAGGTTGCAGGAATCAGTACTAATTCTCCTTGGAGTTTTGGTACTAGTGATCCATTTACTATTGAATGTTGGGTATTTGCTGATAGTTATGCTAATACAGGTTGGTTTAAGAGGATGTGGAGTTTATCTGATAATCCTGCTGTAGGTAATTATACTGATGGAATCACTATGGAGATGGATAATCAAGGTCGGTTTAGATTTAGATATAACAATGCTGTGATGTTAACAAGTAGTAGTAGAAGTACTAGTACTTGGTATCATGTTGCATTTACTAGAATGGCAAATGGAACTATTGTACTGCATGTGAACGGTCAAGCACAAGCTAGTGCAGCTCTTGGTGGAATCGCATTAAATTATGGTCCTCATTCAGTTAAGATAGGTGAGCACCACGGAATCAATGAATCTAGTTGGAATGGAAAAATTAGTAATTTCCATCTTCATAATGGAGCACTATATTCTACAAGTGATTTTACAAAACCAACAAGACCAGTAGCATATAGTGCTAGTACTATAATTCTATGTTGTAACGATCCAAGTAGTGCAACAGCATCCTTAAAAACTCCTAGTACTATAACCACTGGTGGTGATCATGCTTTGCCTTCATCATCACATCCATTCTAATGAACCATTTGAAAGTAAAAGACAACGATCATCTGTACCGTGACGTAAACACTGGTGCGATCATAAATACTGACAGATCTTCTTTTGAGAAATATAAAAAGTCTAAACAGAAATTTCAAAGCATGGAACAAGATTTGGACTATGTGAAGAGTGAGATAAGTGAGATCAAATTCCTACTCAAGCAGATAGTGAAGTCCAATGACAGCAATTCTTAGAAATGTACCAAAGACATTTACCTTTGAAGATCAAAGGGTAGAACTTAATGAGTTAGCAGTTGATGTATTTAATCTTCAACAGTCTAATGTAAATATTGTTGTAAATAAAAATAATCCAGGTACTGCTGATCTCACATATGATGCTGAGACTGGTGTGTTAGATTATACTCCACCAGATCTTAGTAATTTTCTGACAGGATTTACAGAGAGTGATCCTACTGTTCCTGGTTATGTAAAGAGTATTACCCAACAGAATATTACTGATTGGAATGAAGCTCATGGATGGGGTGATCATTCATTAGAAGGTTATCTAAAAGGAATTGGTGCGTTTAATCTTAATGCACTTCTTGATGTTAAGTATACAGGTACTCCTTCGGCAGGAAATGTTATAAGGTGGTCTGATACTGGAGCAACGGGAGCTGGTTGGTATTTAGATAGCACTTTCGTATCGTTAGCAAGTTTTGATGTTACTACATCAAATACACCTAATGCTGGAGGTGCATTAAATTACGATCAACAGACTGGTATATTTGAATTTACACCAGCAGAACAGTATGATTTACCTGTTGCTGGTGTTACTGCTACTGGTACACTTGGTGGAGTTAAAGTTGATGGAACAACAATAACTATAGATGCCACTACTGGTGTTATTAGTGGTGCTGCTCAAGGTACTCAAGTAACTACTGATGATACTCCACCAGCAAACCCCAATGATGGAGATCTTTGGTGGAAGTCAAACGAGGGTCAATTAAAGATCTGGTATCAAGATGTAAATAGTGCTGCTTGGATTGACACAGGAGGTTCTAGAGGTACTGGAACGGGTGGTAGTGGTGGAATAGGTCTTGGAGATCTATCAGTTGTTAAACCTAACCCAACTGCTACTGGTAGTGGTGATGTTACATACGATAGTTCAAATGGTCAGTTTACATATACTCCACCAGATTTAAGTTCTCTAACTATTTCTTGGCAATATGCTGATATTGGTTCTTTCCCAGTTGTAAGTTCTCAAAATGCTGGTGATCTAGCTTATTCAGTTGCTAACACAGCTTTATATTACTCTGATGGTAATAGCTGGACAACAAATAGAATAGTAACAACTAATAGTGGAACTTCTTCAGATTTCCAGACATTACTTTCAAATTATCAGTTATCATACACATTAACCACAGAAGATCATAGTGGTGGTAGTACTACTCAAAATGATGCAAGAAAAGTTATAAAACTTGCTGACAATGAAGGTAATACTAATACATTTGTATTACATGCTTCTACAGGATTAACAATAGGAAAAGCACAGAACCAGTGGAATAAAGATGAAATTACATTAACTGGTATAGTATATGATTATGCAATTTCTGCTGAAGAAGATGCTGCACCCAACGATACCATATTCAAATTAACAGAAACTGTATCTGGTGATACAGATGAAATTAAGTTTGCTGGTGCTGGTGGTATATCAATAGAAAGAACTGATGCTAGTACTATAACATTTAGAGCACCTACACAAACGGTGACTCAGTACACTGATAATATGGCAAAGGATGCTGCTGCTACTTCTTTGCTTAATGGTAGTCATACTAATGTACAGGTTACTTATGATAGTGTTAATAGAGTAGTCAACCTTAACGCCACTAACAGTAATAATGGTGGTGGTAGTGTTACTTATGATCTTCAAGGTGGCAACACAAATTCAAATAATGCTACTATAAATTTAGTACCTAGTTCAGGAGTAACTGATACTATAGAAATTGCTGCTGGAAATAATCCATTTGATTCTACCAGTAATAACACAACTACAATTGATTGGGATTCTAATGATTCTAAGATAACTATTGGAACTACTGCACCTATACAACCAGATTGGTCTCAATCAGATAATACAAAATTAGATTTCATTAAGGCAAAACCAACACTTTCAACTGTTGCTGAGAGTGGTGATTACGATGACTTATCAAACAAACCCAATATACCAGTTGGTATTAATGATCTTGATGATGTTGATACTGTAACTACTGCACCAAATGGCGGTGATGTATTGAAGTGGGTTGCTGCTAATAATAGTTGGGAACCTCGTGCTGATGAATCAGGATCAGGTGGATCATCTACTCTAAGTGGTCTTGATGATACTGATATTGATGGTGCTACTTTAGCAAATGGAACTGAGACTGCATTACAGTACAATACAACTACTACTAAATGGGAAAACGTAGCTTCTGCTACTATTCCATCTATAGAAGATAAGCAAGGCACTAGTGCTACTATTGCTGATAATGAACGTGGTGAATTAGAAATAACTGGTTATCCAGGATATGTTCTTTATAAAATTGCTGTTAGTGCTGAAGCATGGGTTAGAGTTTATTGTGATAATACTTCTAGACAAGCAGACGTTAACAGGAGTGAAGGTAACGATCCTCTTCCTGGTAGTGGTGTGATTGCTGAAGTTAGAACTTACGGATCAGGACAGGGACAATTAATCACACCTGGTGTTATGGGATTTAATAATGATAACCCAAGAGCTAATACAATATACCTATCAATAAATAATAGAAGTGGTAGTGCAGCTGCTATTACCGTAACATTAACACTACTAAAAATTGGGGAATAAAAAATGTCTGTGCGTACTGAACATGTTGATGTATATAATGGAGATACTGGTTGGAACAGAGGTCATGTTATGGACGCTCTGGAAGAAGTATTTGAAAAATTAGGATGGAATTCTGGAACACAAGAAGATGGTGTTCCTGTTGCTTGTCTTGCACCAGGTAAAACTACTGCTGACGCACTTCCATATACTAATACTACTATAAATTATCCAAACAATGAGACTGCGTGGACTAAGTGTGGTGGTGGTCAGGTTATTGAAATTTCAAGTAAAAGAAGGTATTATTATTTAACTGATGATGGAACCAGTTATTTATTTGCACCAGAAGCAGTTCCTAGTGATCAATGGATTCAAACTTCTAATGATACTATAACATGTAATACTGGAGTTCCATTTGAAACAGGAGATGAAGTGGTGTATGCACCTACTGGAGGTGTAGGAACAGGAGTAATTCCTGATCTTACTGAGAATGCAACATATTATGTAATTAAAGTTGATTGGAATAACATGAAATTAGCAGCAAGTTCAGCAGATGCTTCAGCTGGAACTGCTATTGATTTAACTAATAGCATATATCTATCAAGTCCTAAAAGATTTAGAGGAGTAGCTGTAGCAAATCCAACTTTTACTGTTAATGTTGGAGATATATTTGATATCACATTTGGTACTAGTGCTGGAGCAGGTACATTTAATTTTTTAAATACTGTAAATGGTTCTGATTATGCTGCTGATAGAGTTTTAAATGCTGACAATTGTAATTATCCATCTGGAGCAACTACTGGTCAAATCAAAAGTAATCTACCCTATGGTAATGGTACTGAAGCTTCGCCTTTTGTTTGGGGTACTGCTTGGTGGAATCAAACAGAAGATGAACAACCTCACCCTAATAGAACTGATATAGGATATCAGGGATTATACAGTTACGGATATGCTAGTGATACTGTTGCTACAATGAAAGGAACAGTAATTATTAATCCTTCTCCATGTACTAATAGTAGTTATCAGAATTACTATAAATACACGGTCAGTGGAGCAACTGCTGATGCTAATCCAAATAATTCTGGTACAGGAAGAACAGATTTAAAGTTAAGAATATATCGTCCTGTTTACAGTACTAATGAACGTAGAGTAACTTCAATATCAATTCAAAATAAAGCACTTAACTGGCAGAATGGTGATGAATTTACAATACCTGGTGATCAAATAGGTGGTGCTACTCCTGAAAATGATATTACATTTGGTACTAATCAACCAGAGCAAACTAGTAATGGTAACGATGGAACTCCTAGCATTGTAGTAACTAGTTTAGGTGCTGGTAGCAATATGTTCCAAAAGCATCCAGATGGTAGATTTGGTATTTTAAGATTAGAAAATGATACTAGATCCGCAACACAAAATCCAGTAAATAAGGATTTTGGAATCACTTACTGGGGATTCTCTATGTCTGATCAATTAGATAGGATCAGAGTAAACTGTGGTCCTGATTGGAACTATGTGAATAGACTTGGTACTAATGCTACTGGTTCTGTAGATAGTGCTGGTGGTAATTCACAACTTGGTTATTTTCATGGTGACATAGGATTAGATATTCAAAATGGAGTAAATTATTGTTATACATCAAATAATACTTCAACAATATCTTTTGACGAATATTATATTGCATACGGATCATCTACAACAAATTATCCATTAAGAATTAATTTCTATGCAGCACAAGCACCAGATGATGATAATTTTGTAGTTATACAATTTACTCAATTAGTTAATCAGAGATATATTCCTTGGTGGACTTTTACTTTACATAAAGGTCTAAATTTTGGTGCGAATGTTTGGGATTTGGATTATGTGTGGAATGGAACAATGACCAACTACAGAACGGGACATATAGATAACTGGAATGGTACAACACACGGTGATTACATTTATACTTCGTACATAACTCCCGATTACTCTTACGCTTATGGCGATAGTACTGCACAAGAAGAACCAGTAGTGGGTAACTCAAGAGCAAGAGAAGCTTCTTACGGGTTTACAAGAAACCAAGATGATGAACTGAGTTATAGAACATATTATAAATGTAATATAGATTGTAGTTCTAGTTATGATAATGCTCACATACAGACTTATTTTAGAGATGGTGATTTTGATAAAACAGATCAAACTTGGGATGCTACTTATAATTGGTTTAAAAGTGATTATGAAAAAAGACTAGCAACACAGACCGATTATTATAGACCAATTAAAGGAATACCTATAACAAATAGATTTGCACCTTGTCCTTATTATATGCCAGATAGTTTTGTGATGATACAAGCTGCTGTACAGCCTGGTAAAACTCATTTTAGACCAGGTGATATTGTTGAAATTTCTACTTCGGAAAAATATACTGTTATTGTTGCGGATCAAACATTTGATCAACAAGGATTAGATTGGATTAGTGGTAATACATCTAGAGGAATGTTATTCTGTGCTAGGAGAGCAATCTAATGTTACTACTTTCCCGTAATTTTTCAAGAGATTTTGTAATCAATAATGATTGGACTACCTATCAAGATTTTTCTCCTACATATCCCCTTGAGCATATATTTGATGGTACTACAACATCTTATGCTAGAGGATCGGTTATTGATAGCACAACATCTGTAAAGCTTGATGCTGTTACTTTAACTTCACCTTCTAATTATGTTAAAGGAATAGTAGCAGAGAAATTTGAAGTATATTGTCCTGGTGCTACTACTGGATATATTGTTACTGGTACTGCTGTAAGTGGTACTGGAACAGCACTACAAAATGGTGTTACTGCTGATACTTGGTCTGATGTTGATTTTAATGGAGAACTAAAATCTATAACATTAATTGGTAATAATAATCAAGCTCCAAGATTAGGTGCTATTAGAATTAATGGTACAACTATCTTGCAGGATGATATGATTTTTGTTGAATCACATCATGACCTTACAGGAGATACAGTAGATGGAAATGGAAATCCTATAGATAGAGCAATTGATGCATTTGATACTTCCAAATATACGGTAGCAACTACTAATAATAATGTTGATCCAATCTTTAGTTCTGTAACTAGAGCTGTAGGAGTACCACCAGAAGGACAAACTTTTATTTTCAATAAGTTAGGTAGTGCTGTCAGATTCCCTCTACAAGGAAGAAGACCTGCTTACGGTCTTAAATATCCCAGAGGAAACTACAATAAATAACAAAAATAGTGTATTAGAATGGCATTAGATTTTCCAAGTGCTCCAGATCCAGGAGATACCTTTTCAGCTGTCGGAAAGACATGGAAGTGGGATGGAATTACATGGAAACTTGAAGGACTTAATAATGACTACACACTATCAGCACAAGATGGTAGTAGTACTAAAAAACATATAAGGTTATCAAACACAGTTGATACTTATGATGTAACTTTAGTTGCTGGACAAAATATTACTTTAAATAGAAACGTCAATGAGATTGAGATAGTTTCTAGTGGTGGAAGTGGTGGAAGTGGCAGTTCAACTTTTACTGGACTTAATGATACACCATCAACATTTACTGCTGATAAATGGATTAAAGTTAATTCTGCTGGAAATGCTCTTGAATGGGTTAATGAACCAGCTGGAGATAATACAACATACGGATTAGAAGCATCTCAGTCTGGAAATAATCCAATAATACGTTTAGCAGGTTCTGATAATACTGATTCTGATATTACTCTTTCTGCTAGTGGTGGAATAGATTACTCTGTAAATATTGGTACTAAAAATATACAGATTAGTAGTCCTGAGAATATTAGTGATCTTGGTGATGTTAATATTGTTGGACAACCTTCTAATAATGCCATACTGAAATTTAATCTTGCAACACAGAAGTGGATGCTAGGTTCTGATAATGTTTCAGGTGGTGGAAGTGGAGTTGGTAATTTACAACAGGTAACAGATCAGGGAAATACAACTACCAATAGTATAACCACTCAAGGTCTCGCTATGGGATCTTTTGATGGTGCAAATAATAAAATTACATTAGGTGATAATTCTGAGGCTAGTTTTTTCTATCAACAATCATCATCGGAATTTATAACACAAGTTAATAATGGAAATGATTGGTTAATACAAATCACACCAAGTGGATCATTCAAGGTTCATGGTTATCAATCAACAGAGATGATTGTTGCTGGAGATAATGGTACTAAACTCTATCATAAGAGTGGTGGAGTTGTTAATCCAGTATCTTCATTAAGACTTGAAACTACTCTACTTGGAGCAAAAGTAACAGGTGAATTAGAAGCTGGTGGAAACAAGTACCCTATAAGCACAGGGAATCCAAATGAAGTCCTTATGACCAATGGAGCTGGTCAGTTAAGTTGGACAGCTCAAACAGGCGGTGGTGGTGGTTCTACATCTCCTGCTGGTTCTGATACACAGGTACAATTAAATGATAGTGGTTCTTTTGGTGCAGATGATGGTTTAACATACACAAGGGAAGGATCTAGTACATATGGCTCTCCTTTATTAAAACTAGGTAATGCTACTGAAGGAGATGCTTATCTTCAGATAGGTCATGATCTACCAATAGGTTCTGGTGGTGGACCATTGCAATTAAGATCAACACAGACATATCAGTATATTCATGCTCATCCTACTGGTGATTTCTTTATACAACATGCACTTGATCCTATTAGAGTAACAGCAGGATCAGCTATAATAATGGGTTCGGTGGGTTTTACAAATGCTAAGTTTGTATTAGAAGGTGAGAGCATTTTATCTTATGCTGGAGTTGAAACATTTAAAACTGCTGATGGTGCTGTTAAGATTATTGGTGGTATCTTAGATAAAGATAATGACTTAGGTAATCCTGGACAAATTCTTTCTTCTACTGGAACTCAATTAGATTGGATTGATGCTCCTAGTGGTGCTACTACTTTAAATGAACTTACAGATGTTAACGTATCCAATGATGCTAATTCAGATGGATTGGTTTTAAAGTATCAACATTCCAGTCAAAAGTGGATTGCTGCTGCTGATTTAACTGCAACAGGTGGTAGTGGTATATCATTAACAGATCTTTCTCGCAATAATGCAGTTGCTAACAATCCTAGTCAATTAGATTACGATAATACTACAGGTGTATTCACATATACTCCACCAGATCTTAATGATCTTGGTTCTATTAGTAGTCATGATGATGTTACTATTAGTGGTCCGCAACCTGATCAGATTCTTAAATATGTATCTGGAACTGGATGGGTAAATGCTAATCCTACTGGAGAGGACAATGTTAAGTCTGATTGGGACGCAACTTCTGGTGATGCAGAAATTCTTAACAAACCAACTAATGTATCTGAATTCACTAATGATGCTGGATACAAAACTACAGATTCAGATACCACTTATACAATTGATCTTATTCAAAGTGGCAATACTCCAGTAGCAGATGAAGTTAAATTACAATTAAGTGCTGGTGGTTCTAATGTTGGTACAGATATTATTAGTTTAAAAGCAGGAACTGATATTGAATTTGAGAATTTAAATCCAGGTGGTTCTAGTGAAATTACTATTAAATCTACTGCTGCTAGTAATAATGTAACCAAGTTTACAGATCTAAGTGACACACCAGCAGCAATGTCAAGTGCTGCTGGCATGTACTTGAGGATAAATTCAACTGAGAATGGTATAGAGTATGCTAATGTAACTTCAGGTGGAGGTGGCGGCCTTCAAAATATTGTAGAAGATACAACTCCCCAGTTAGGTGGAAATCTTGATGTAAATGGAAAATCAATTACTAGTCCTACTGGGACAATGTATATTGATGCATACAATATTGTTTTCAGAGATACTTTTAATGGGTCAAGTAGTTATAAATTTGCAGAATTTAATTATGCAGGACCAACAACAGTAAAACTTTATGGTGGATTAGCAGAAAGATTTAGAACAACTCAATCTGGATGTAAGGTAACAGGTGAATTGGAAGTTACTGGAGATGCTACTGCTAACTTGTTCATAGGTGATCTTCAAGGAAATGCTGATACTGCAACTAATTTGAATACGAGCAGTGCAAGTAAGCAATTATTATATCAGATTGATGGAACAACTACAGGACTGTTACCTGCTGGAACATCAGGATGGATTTTACAAAGTCAAGGTTCAGGTAATGCACCAGCTTGGGTAGAAAATACTGCTAGTGGTAGTTTTACAGATCTTAGTGATACTCCTAGTTCACATGATAATGGTAAGTGGTTAAAATCAAACGGTAGTAATCTTGTTTGGGCTGATGAACCTCAAGGACTTCCACAAGGAGGATCTTCATTAAATGGAAAGATACTTAGACATGATGGAACCGAATGGGTTATTGCTGATCTAATTGCTGGTGGTGGTATTGATATTGAAACTACTAATAATACCTTTACCATAAATGGAATGCTTGTATTGCAGATGCAATCTTTTTCTGGAACAGGTTATCATTATCCTCATGCAAAAACTAAAGGTTTGTTAGTTGTACTTGTTGGTGGTGGAGGTGGATCTGGATCTGCTACAGGTAATTCTTCATATAGTGCTGGTACTGGTGGAGGTGGAGGTGCTGCTGCTGCTGTTTATTTCTATACTAGAGACCAGTATACAAATGCACAGAACCAAGGTGGATATTATAGTTGTGGTTCAGGTGGTGCAGGAGGAGTTGGTCAAAATGATAATGGGGAAAATGGAGGTGAAAGTACTCTACAGGTATCAGGAACTGGACCTACGTTAAGAGCTTCAGGAGGAAGTGGATCTGCTGGAACAGGTCCAGGTAACTATAGTTATGGTGGTGCTGGTGGATTTCATCCTTATGGTGGTGGTGCATGGCCACATCACATTTGTTTTGGTGTTGCTGGAGGACATTCAACAGGGTATGGTGCTAATGCTAAAGAAGGAGAACCAGGAGTTACTAATGCACCAGGATGTTCTGGTGCTAACTGGGGATCAGGTGGAGGAGGAATTAAAAGTAATAGTGGAAATACAAATAATGGTAACAGTGGTGTTGGTGGACGTATTGACATCTACGAATTCTAGGAGGTATTATGATTGATTATTCAAATAAAGATACTAAAACTTTTGCTGTTGTTAAAGACGGCAAATTAATAAAAAAAGTTATGCTTGAGAAAGAGAGTGATTACAGTCCTGAGACTGGAGAAACTCTTGTAAATATTGAAGGGCAAAATATTAAAAATGGTTCTAGTTATGATGGAACTACATTTTCATATACACCACCTGGATTTACTAATGAGCAAAATCTTAAATTTCTCAGAGATAGAAGAAATGATTTATTAACAAAGTCAGATTGGACTCAGAGTAGAGATGTGACCTTATCTAATGATTCTGCATGGCAGACTTATAGACAAGCATTGAGGGATCTTCCATCTAATACTGCTGACGCATCAAATCCAACATGGCCTACCGAGCCATCTTAAACTAAATATCAACATAGGGATGGAATAAAGTAATGCCACAGCTGATTAATGTTGCGAAAACCGATACCTTTGAAGAACAAAGGACAAAGATTAATAATCTAGCAGCAGACGTTTATAATTTACAAACTCAATCTGGGGCTACTGCTTTTGTAGCTCTTACAGATACACCTACAACATTCACAGCAGATAAGTGGATACGGGTAGATTCTTCTGGGAGTTCTTTAGAATGGTTTGATGGTATAACAAAACTTAGTGAATTAACAAATGATGTTGGATATTTAACTTCATTTACAGAAACAGATCCTACTGTTCCTGGTCATGTAAAAAGCATTACTACACAAAATATTGCAGACTGGAATGAAGCACATGGATGGGGTGATCATAGTCAAGCAGGTTATTTAACTACAGATTCAGATACCACATACACAATTGATCTTATTCAAAGTGGTAATACTCCAGTAGCAGACGAATTTAAATTACAATTAACTGCTGGTGGTTCTGGTAGTGGAACTGATATTATTAGTTTCAAAGCAGGAACTGGTATTGAATTTGAGGGTTTAAATGCAAATGGTTCTGATGTTACTATAAAATCTACTGGTGGTGGAGGTGGTGCAACAACACTTGCTGCTTTAACTGATACCACAATACCTGGAACTATTACAACTGGTCATGTTCTCAAGTGGGATGGAACTACATGGGGTCCAGCACCTGACTCAACATCTACTAGTGGTAGTGGAATTGCTCTAACAGATATTAGTGTTGTTAAACCAAACCCTGCTGCTTCTGGAAATGGTGATCTTACTTATAATGATGTAAGTGGTCAATTTACATTTACTCCAGCAGATGTACCTTCTAATTTAAGTCAACTTAATAATGATGTTGGATTTATAACTGGATATACAGAAACAGATCCTACTGTTCCATCTCATGTAAAGGGTATTACTGCACAACAAGTAACTAATTGGGATGAAGCACATGGATGGGGTGATCATTCTACCGAAGGTTATTTAAAAGGAATTGGTTCTCTTAGTATTGGTGCTCTTTCTGATGTTGATACAACTGGTGTAGCAAACAACAAAATTCTTAAATATAATGGAACCTCTTGGGTAATAGCAGATGATAATGCTGGTAGTGGAGGTACTACAATAAATTCTTTAGGTGATATTAATGATGTATCTATTAATAATGTTCAAGGTGATCAACTCTTAAAGTGGGATGGTAATAATTGGATTAACTTTACTTCTGGTTACTTAACTTCATTTACAGAAACAGATCCCACAGTACCTGCTCATGTAAAGAGCATTGGTTCAGCTGATATTAGTAATTGGAATGATGCTCATGGATGGGGTGATCATAGTACAGAAGGATACTTAACTACAGAATCTGATCCTACTGTTCCATCTCATGTGAAGGGTATTACTACTGGAGATATTAATAGTTGGAATGCTAAGTCTGATGTATCAGCATTAAATGATCTAAGTGATGTTAATACAAGTGGTGTAGGAAATGGCAAGATTCTTAAACATAATGGAACTTCTTGGGTAATTGGAGATGATACTACAATTAATACTCTTAATGATATTGGAGATGTTAATGTTGGTACTACTATAACTGATGGATATGTTTTAAAATGGGATAATACTAATACTCAATGGGTTGCAGCTGCAGATCTAACTGGTTCTGCCACTAGTTCTAACACATATGTTACATATTTAAATGGAGAACCTAGATGGTCTGAACAAACAG
>MDSY01096671.1_pt1 | contig 14206 bp, 14 predicted proteins | sample 811131 | NCBI WGS metagenome assembly MDSY01 (sample SAMN05326643, study PRJNA326480) | marine metagenome | isolation source: seawater | place: Atlantic Ocean: South West | collected 2010 | reverse complement strand
GCCAGCGCCGCATCATCCAACATCACCGGAACGATCGGATGTTCACCAGGCAACAATCGGAATCCCAAGGTTTCCATGCCATCGCGAAAAAAGGCAGTATTGTCCATTAACTGCTGTTGTAGCTGATTGGATTCAGTCACCAGCTGTAGAGCTTTTATGGCTCCGGCAACGACTGGCGGCGCAACGGTATTAGAGAATAGATAAGGGCGTGAACGCTGACGCAATAGATCCACCACTTCGCGCCGGGCACTGGTAAAGCCGCCACTGCCGCCGCCCAATGCTTTGCCGAGAGTACCGGTAATAATATCCACCCGGTCCATACAGCCGTGGTGTTCGTGAGTGCCGCGACCATTGGCGCCGACAAAACCGCTGGCATGGCAGTCATCAAAATGCACCAGAGCGTTGTATTTATCCGCCAGATCGCAGATTTCATCTAATTTAGCGATGGTGCCATCCATAGAGAAAACACCGTCCGTGGTAATCAACTTAAAGCGTGCCCCGGCCTTGTCTGCCGCCTGTAGCTGGCTTTCTAGATCAGCCATATCCGAGTTGCGGTAGCGATAGCGTTGGGCTTTACAGAGGCGCACACCGTCGATAATACTGGCGTGATTCAACTCATCGGAGATCACCGCATCCTCGGCCCCGAGCAAGGTTTCAAAAAGTCCCGCATTGGCATCAAAACAGGAGGGATAGAGAATCGTCTCTTCAGTACCAACAAAGGCACTGAGGTCATTTTCCAACTGCTTGTGGATGGTCTGTGTGCCACAGATAAAGCGCACCGAGGCCATGCCATAACCCCACTCTTCCAAGCCACGTATAGCTGCCGCCTGAACCTCGGGATGCTGAGCCAGCCCGAGATAATTGTTGGCGCAGAGATTGAGCACTGGCGCGCCGCTATTCACTGACACCCTAGCACCCTGGGCCGAGGTGATTTGACGTTCGTTTTTGGTTAAGCCGCTATCTTCAATCTGCTGTAGCTCTGCTTGCAGATGGTCTTGAAATTTGCCGTACATAATCTCTCCTTAAATTCTTAATCGGTATTGTTGCCCATTATTCCCAGTTCAAAATGACTTTACTGGCCTCACCGGCGTTCATGGCATCAAAGCCCTTTTGGAAGTCGCGGTAGTCCAAGCGATGAGTGATCACTGAGGAAATATCCAAACCACTCTCGATCATCACCGACATTTTGTACCAGGTCTCATACATCTCACGGCCGTAGATACCCTTTAAGGTGAGCATATTAAAGATCACTAGACTCCAGTCGATGGCCACCTCTTGGGCGGGAATGCCAAGCATTGCCACCTTGCCGCCATGGCACATATTACTTAATAGGTCGCGAAAACCGGCTGGATTGCCCGACATCTCCAGACCCACATCAAAGCCTTCAGACATGCCCAGTGCACGCTGCACATCGGCAAGCTTCTCGGTACGCACATCTACTGTGCAGGTAGCGCCCAACTTTTTCGCCAACTCGAGACGCTGGGGATTGATATCGGTGATCACTACATTGCGCGCGCCGGCATGGCGACAGACTGCGGCAGCCATAGCGCCTATCGAACCAGCCCCAGTAATCAGTACATCCTCGCCGAGAAGATCATATTGCAGAGCGGTATGCACCGCATTGCCTAGCGGATCAAATAGCGCGGCCACATCTAGGTCTATATCCGCGCGATGCTCCCAGACATTGGACATCGGCAGCGCCAGATATTCAGCAAAGGCGCCGGGGCGATCGACTCCTATACCGCTGGTGTGGGCACAGAGATGACGACGCCCGGCGAGACAGTTGCGGCAGCGTCCACAGACCACATGGCCCTCACCCGAGACAATTTGCCCAGGTCGAAAGTCATTCACATTGGAGCCTATGTCAACGATCTCACCCACAAACTCATGGCCCACTATCATAGGCACGGGAATCGTCTGCTGAGCCCAACTGTCCCAGTTGTAGATATGCATATCGGTGCCGCAGATGGCCGTGCGCTTAATTTTAATCAGGACATCATTGATACCCATCTCCGGTTTGGGTACATCCTCCAGCCAGAGGCCAGGGATGGAATTCCTTTTGACTAATGCTTTCATGGTGCTCCTTACTTTTACTCGCTACCAAGCGGTTAATATTGACCAGTGATAAATGGCAATATATAAGAATTTATTCCCCTATCGTAGAAAAAATAATTCCTTTATGCAAGATTTAAATCCTGTATAGTGATAAAACTTTATTGAGGTAGTCTATGAGCAATTCCAATCACGACAGCGACCCCGCCAGTCAGGCGCTCTCCAGCAGAGTCACTGCACTGCGAAAAAAAAATAAGCTGACATTAGATCAGCTGGCTGCCGCTTCCGGTGTCAGCCGCTCTATGCTGAGTCAAATTGAGCGCGGTCAGGCCAACCCTACCCTTACTGTGACCTTTCGGATCGCCCAGGCATTTGGTATGAGTATCGGTGAACTAGTGGATCAGGCTTGGCAGTCATCGACAATTGAAGTGGTTCACGGTAAGGATAAGAGCAATTTTTTTCGCAATGACAGTGAGTGTCAGATCCGCACTCTGTCGCCCCTGCATATGGAAAAGAGCATTGAATTCTATGAGTTGCGGATTGCTGCCGGAGCCAGTTTAACCAGCGCTCCCCACTATGAGGGCACCAAAGAACTACTGACCATTACCAGCGGCCAAGCAAAGTTGATATCTGGAGATAACTGCACTGAATTGAGCGAGGGCGACTCGGCGCACTACCGCGCAGATTTGTCCCATGCCATAGAGAACTGCGGTAAAAAAGAGCTGGTCTGTTATCTGGTGGTTACCAGCCCCTAGGCCGGGGCCGGCGAGGTCACTTTGTCATTTCGCTATCTTGCCTATTTTAGCCAAAGCGAATAATCAGCAATGCTAAGGCGAGATAGAGCATGGATAGGGGCAGCGCAAAGCGCCAGTAGTTATCAATAAATTTGACCGCGAGAGACCTAGACCAGTCGGGAAAGATCCACAGACTAAGACCTTTAAGTGACCCAAGGGCGCCAAGGATAAATAGCACCACCCACTCCACCTGTTGAAACCAGTCGGGGACTGAAATACTCCAGAGAATAAGACTGATGCCGATGGCAAGGTTTAGCCAGACAAAGGGACGCCAAGATGGCATAGCTAATAAACGTTCGGCAGCGCCGCTGACCAGTGGTCGCCAAAGCAACCCAAGGGCAACCAGCAAAAAGATAATGGATAAAACAGTATTCACAATGATCTCCTCTAGCCTTGATTAACTAGAGGTTAGCACACTCATTCTCAGAGTCTAAGTCAGCTCCAATCTAGGTAGGCCCCTTTTGACCTAAATCTGCTCGGCGAGGGCTATATCTAAAGGGGCTATATCTAAACAATCCTAACCCAGAGAATCTTCAGCAACAAAGTACTTAGGATCTTCGATTACATTGACTTCAACCATGTTGCCCGCCTTCTTCAACAGCTTGCGACATTCATCGCTAAGGTGAACTAGGTGCAGGGTTTTACCGGCACTCAGGTAGCGGTCAGCCAGCGTGTCTATGGCCTCGAGACCTGAGTGGTCGGCCACTCGTGATCGAGCAAAATCAATCACGATATCGTCATTGTCCTGTTTGGGATCAAAACGATCGAGAAATGAGGTCACAGAGCCAAAAAATAGCGGGCCAGTCACGGCGTAAACAGTTGAGCCTTTGTGGTCTTCGCGGGCCTCAATACGAATATATTTAGCATGTTCCCAGGCAAATACTAAGGCTGAGACAATCACGCCTACCACTACGGCCACCGCTAGATCCGTGGCCACGGTAACCCCAGAGACCAGCACCAAAATCAATGCATCACTGCGTGGCACCTTGCCCATAATGCGGAAACTACTCCACTCAAAGGTACCAATAACAACAATAAACATCACCCCGATCAGCGCCGCCAGTGGAATAATCTCAATCAACTCAGAGCCCACTAAGATAAATACCAACAGCGATAGAGCCGCAGTAATACCTGAAAGACGTCCACGTCCACCAGAGTTTACATTGATCATACTCTGGCCAATCATTGCGCAACCACCCATACCCCCGAAAAATCCAGTGACGGTATTGGCAACACCCTGACCGATACATTCACGATTGCCCTGTCCGCGGGTTTCGGTAATCTCGTCAATCAGGCGCAAAGTCAGCAGCGACTCAATAAGGCCAATCGCAGCCAAAATAATCGCGTAGGGCAAGATAACAAACAGGGTTTCAAAATTAAACGGCACCATCGGTAGATGGAAGCTCGGCAGTCCGCCAGCAATGGACGCAACATCACCAACCACTTTGGTGTCCACATCGAAATACATCACCAATAATGTCACCGTGACAATTGCCACCAATGAGGAAGGCAGTGCTTTCGTAAAGCGCGGTAAGAGGTGAATAATTGCCATGGTCAAGAGCACTAGGCCGAGTAGCGTATATAGCGCGTCGCCAGTCATCCACGCGACATCGATAATTGAACCCTGCATGCTGGTGCCCTCAAGCCAACCTGGCTCGCCGGCGACGCCAAACTGACTCAACTGGGCGAGAAAGATCACAATCGCCAAACCATTGACAAAGCCGAGCATAACCGGGTGTGGCACCATGCGAATAAACTTACCGAGTTTGAATACGCCGGCAAGAATCTGCAACAGCCCCATCAGCACCACGGTAATAAAAAGATACTCGACACCGTGGTCGGCAACCAGAGTTACCATAACCACCGCTAGCGCCCCTGTAGCTCCGGAAATCATGCCGGGACGACCGCCGATACAAGCTGTGATCAGACCCACCATAAAGGCAGCATAGAGACCAACAAGGGGATCAACACCGGCGACAAAGGCAAAGGCCACAGCCTCTGGCACCAGAGCCAGAGCTACGGTAAGACCGGATAATAGATCGTTTCTATAGGAGATAACTCGACTGGGACGAAGCTCAAACATGTTAATACTCAATTGCTGTTACGAATAAATCCGCAGCGACTAATAATCACTTATTAACCGTTGCGGATACGGTAGAGGTTTTCTAGTTCAAAAAAATTAGCCTCGTGGCCCGCGCTGCTGCGGACGGCTATTACCTCGGGGTGCATCGCCTCGTGCAGCAGGTCTGGCACTGCGATTGCCGCTGCGGTTTCCGGCGCCACCGCTGTTACTGCGCGAGCCGCCGGTATTGGAACCGGGGCTGTTTGCGTAGGGGCCACTCGCACGACCGCCCTGTGGGGACGCTTTGCGACGCGCCTCACCCTGCGGAGCTGGACGCCCTTCACTGCGGTTGCCATCTCTGTTGCCACTGCGATTGCCGTCTCTGTCTCGGTTGCCGTCTCTGTCTCGATTGCCGTCTCTGTTTCCATCCCGAGAGCCACCAGCGGATTTATGCTTGGCACCGGGCTTGGGGCCGTGAGAATAAGTGCTAACGCGCTTAACTCTTGGATCCGGCTTGCTCTTACCACGGCTATTGGTCTCACTATTCAACGCCTTGCGCTGCTTGTTAGTCCTCACCGGTCGATCAAGAAAGGTCTCTGGAACATCGTGAGTCGGCTCAAAGCCGTCCATCACATCACGGGGCAGCAGTTTTTGGGTCAAGCGCTCAATATCCGAAAGCAGATCCACTTCATCGGCACTAACCAGTGAAATTGCAGTACCTGTAGAGCCTGCTCGACCGGTTCGACCAATACGGTGAACATAGTCTTCGGCGACATTGGGCAGGTCAAAGTTAACCACCTGGGGCAGCTGTTCAATATCCAAACCACGAGCGGCAATATCAGTGGCCACTAGGATACGAATCTCGCCCGCTTTAAAGCCAGCCAGTGCTTTAGTTCGCGCTCCCTGGCTTTTGTTACCGTGAATCGCCGCGGCAATAATGCCCTCGGATTCCAAGTGCTTGGTAAGCTTGTTGGCGCCGTGTTTGGTCTTGGTGAAAACCAGTGCCTGACTCCAGCTATTATCGTGAATCAAACGGGTCAGCACAGCGGCTTTTTGCTTCTTGTCGACAGTGTAAACCGACTGAGTCACTGTGGGTGCCGTTGCATTGCGCGGGGTCACTGAGATCTCGATAGGGTTGTTCACCAGCCCTTTGGCCAATTTGCGGATATCATCGGAAAAGGTTGCCGAGAACATTAGGTTCTGGCGGCGCTTCGGCAGCAAACTGATAATACGCTTGATATCGTGAATAAAACCCATATCCAACATGCGATCCGCTTCGTCCAGTACCAGCACTTCTAGGTAGCTAAACTTCACCGCATTTTGACTGTAAAGATCCATCAGACGGCCAGGAGTGGCCACCAGGACATCGACTCCGCGACGCAGCTTCATCATCTGTGGGTTAATTTTTACACCGCCAAAAACCACTGCCGAGGACAGCGACATATGCTTGCCATAAAGGGCGACGCTCTCGCCGACCTGAGCTGCTAGCTCACGGGTGGGTGTCAGAATCAAGGTGCGCACCTGGTTGGCTTGGGCGCGCTTGCCGGTACTGAGAACCTGCAGTATGGGCAGGGTAAAACCTGCGGTTTTTCCGGTGCCAGTCTGTGCTGCCGCCATAACATCGCGGCCATCGAGAACAGCAGGTATGGCTTTAGCCTGAATCGGTGAGGGAGTGTCGTAGCCCTGAGCGGTAACGGCTTTGAGAATCGGGGCTGATAGGCCCAGGTCTTTAAAGGTGGTCATAAGGTGTCTTTTTGCGAATGGGCGTCGCTCGAAATTGAGTGGCCCCTTTTGAATGGCGCGCATCCTACAGGAAAATGCCCAGAAATGCTATGTCTCTGGGCTAGCCTGTGGTAGTGAGAAACTCAGATCAGTGCCGGGGAATGGACTGCGTAGGGCGTTGCTAAGGGGCTATCTAAGGCGTCGCTCCACCCCCGGTGAAAGCCCGACTAGAACCCAGCTCTAGTGAGCAATAAACTTCATTGAAATTGAATTCACGCAGTGACGGATATTCTTTGGAGTAAACCCTTCGCCGCTAAACACATGGCCCAGATGCCCATCACAGGAGGCGCAGAGAATTTCAGTGCGTCTGCCATCACTGTCTGCCTCGCGGCGCACCGCACCGGCAATCTCATCATCAAAACTCGGCCAGCCACAGTGCGAGGGAAACTTATGCTCGGAATTGTACAGTGGCGCGTCGCACTGCTTGCAGATATACAGGCCGCCATCAGTGGTGTCGGTGTACTCACCCACAAAGGGGCGCTCAGTACCCTTGTCTTGAATGACATATTTTTCTTCCGCGGTCAGCGGGTTAAGTGCCTTGCTCATACCGATCCTCAGAGAATTTGATTTGTACCAGTGACCAGAGATCATCCATCCCCCGGAGTAAAATTGCCAGAGGTTTTAAACTCTCGCCAAACTTCTTCTCGATGTCTGATGCTGTATCTACGTATTGAAAGGGCCTGTCGGTTCCATAGAGACGCAGAGCATCCAATGCCGGATGACCAAGCGCGGCATATTCCCAGTCGAGAATAATCGGCCCACCCTCAGTTACTAGAATATTTTCAGGCACCAGATCATGGTGGCAGATAACCGCAGGCCAGTCTCCGGCATCGATCGCCGCAGCGGCGGTGAGTATGGTTTGCTGCAGCCCCTCGATGGCGAAGGCACTGCCCAACTGATTGATATAAGCCTGACAGTACCGCACATAATTACGCCGCTCTAATGATGTGACTTCAATGGCCTGAATACGCTGTAATAGCTGATTGAGCTCAGTCACCCGTTCAGCACTGCGACTGTCCTCATCACGCCAGGGCCGGCCTTCATGAAAGGCGCTGACCAGCACCTTGTCGGTGTGTAAATATACTTTTGGTACCGCGCCGGTTGGCTGTAATAGCGTAAGGATCAATGCTTCCCGCTGGCGATCAATACCCAGATTGGTGCCGTTCATGGCGTTGATTCTTACCACCGCCTTAAACTCACCGCTGGCCACCAAAAAAGAACGATTAGTCTGGCCGCCAATTACCTCGCGCAGCACAGTTGGCTGAGCGTTTAAACTGCCGCAATCAGTGTTCCACTGACGCCAGTTAGCGAGGGTTTGCTGAAGCAGTTGCATAGGCGGAGAGCTGAACCTTATCGACGATTGAATTGGCGGCAAGATGTTGCTGCTGCAAACTCTTGAGCCACAACCGGTAACCGATTACCGACAGGACAATGTACAGCACTAATAGAGCCGCAGTTTGATAGAGTTCACGATCCCAACAAAGGTAGATGGATGCACCGTTAATGACAATCCAATAGAGCCAGTTGTCGATGACTTTGCGCGCCACCATGACCGTGGTCAACACCGCGGCCCAGGTAGTAAAGGAATCTAAATAGGGCAACCGCGCGTCGCTATTGGTATCGAGCATGTAGCCCGAGATCGCGGTGGCGGCGGCAATTAATAATACTGCCCTTATATGCTGGCTGCGGTTCCAGCGTGAAATACTCAGGCCAGTATTCTGATCACCGCCACGTTGCCACTGATACCAACCGTAGACTGCCATAGCCATGTAATAGAGATTAAGAGCCGACTCCATATAGAGACTGACATCGCGATAAATCCACACATAGATGGCGGTGCTAAAGAACGCAGAGTACCAGCACAGGCTGCTCTCTTTCATGGCGAGCACTAGATAAGCGATGGCCAAGGCCACCGCTACAGTCTCCAGATTGACCCAATCCAACATTCTCTAAAGCGCCTCGTAACCGGGAATGATTTTCGCTACATAGACGGCCATATTAAACTCTATATAGCAGGCGGCGATAGTCTCCTGAACAGCATTCATGGCATGCTTATAGTCTCCCTGCACTACCGTGCTGGTGGGAAAGGTCGTAACTTTCAGATTCTCAAACTGATTAATCTTCTCAATAAACCCATCGATGGGAGGAATAAAGTCCTCCCGATTGGGATACATACTGATATCGATTGTGACTTGCATAATAAAGCTCCTTTTCACTCTGCTAATTTAAAAGTCGTATTGACCGCTGACGCCGAACATGCGCGGCTCGCCGAGTTGATAGTAGCCCTCTGTCGCATAAAATTTACGCGGATCATTGCCATAAAACTCATTGCCAGTGAAACCTGCAAAATTGAACCCCCGAACAATCACATCTTTATTGGCAAGATTACGGCCCCAGAGAGACAGTTCCCAACCGCCCAGAGCATAATTTATTCGGGCATTAACAAGCTCATAAGCCTGAGTTTGCTCATTATGACTTGAGGAAAGGTAAAACTTATCCTTGCCTTCAATATCAATGCTAACTGAGACTTTATCATTAATCTGATAGCTGCCACCGAGAGCAAATTGATAGTCAGGTGATTGAGCCTGCTGACGCTTATTGAGGTCAGACGACAGTGGAATATCATAATCAGCAGACAACAAACCAAGAGTACCAAACCAAACCAGAGCGTCCGTAGCTAGCCAATTAAATTCTAATTCCACACCATAGTTAGCACCGCTTGCAGCATTGCCAAAATAGTCAGTAAAGTCTACGGCATTGCTATCGTCCCGTGATTGCACCAACGATTGTTTAATTTGGATATCATCGCGCTTTTGATAAAAAGCAGCGACCTGAGTTTGTAGGCGGTCATCCAACCAGCGACCTTTAAAACCTGCCTCAAAATTCCACATCAATTCAGTATCAAACTCGCGATCTTCAGACGCCAGAGCGGGGTCACTATTTACACCGCCAGCTTTATAGCCCCGCGAGACCAAGCCATAAATCATTTGATCGTCCGTGATCTGGTATTGCAGAGCCAGCCGTCCACCCCAAAGGCTCTCATCAACGCTGTGAGCGACTGAATCACTATCGCTATAAGTTGCGTCTCGGGCTTCGAATCGCAAACCACTGATCAAGTTCAGTGAGTCGGATAGCTGTGTGTCCAGCTGTCCGTAAAGTGCTTTATTACTCGTATCAAAGTTACTGGTAAAATTATCATTGCTCGTTTGCTGACGCAATAATTGCTCATCCTGATCTCGCCAGTAAATTCCTATCACCCAGTCTGAACTGCCATTTAAGATTCGCGCTTCGGGCTTTGATACAAGTTTGATATCAACACTGGCATTATCACGCTGACGTCTATAGTTATCAGCAGAGTTGTACTCCCAACCCTCACAGGGCTGACCAGTGCATATATCGGGAAACGCCCAGTCCTCGTCATAGCCATATTCAAGATCATTGTCGGCGAAACTCAACAAGCTAATCACTTCAAAATTTTCCGCACTCTGCCAGCTGCTTTCAATGGCCAATGCCGTAGCCTTATGGCGGTCTTGGCCAGGGTTGTCTGAGAGTGTATGACGGCTATTATCCAGAGAAAATCCATCGTAACCATTGTCGGCATCCACGTGGAACAGGGTCAATTTCAACTCTAAATCCTCAGTAGCCTGCCAATCCAAAATGGTTCTCAGACTTAGCTCATCAATGTTATTGGTATCATCACGCTTGAGGAAGTCATTCTCTATATAGCCATCGCTACTGTGTTTTTGCACTGCGACTCGATAACCCAATGACTCGCTGATTGGGCCACCCACTGCCCCACTCACCGTCCGCGTATCGTAGTCACCGAGAGAGACCTGCATATTGCCCTGTACCTGCTCAGTGGGCTGATTAGATCGGAGACTGATCAGGCCTGCCAGCGCATTGGCGCCGTAGAGCGTACCCTGAGGTCCACGCAATATCTCAATCTGCGCTATATCCATAGTCGTAGCCGCGCCGGCAATACCGGTGAAATCAATGCCGTCGACCAGTGTTCCCACAGAGGGATTTAACGGCTCGATAAACTGACTGCGCTCACCGATACCGCGAATCTGAATAAAGCGTCCCCGGGACGCACCGCTGGCGAAATTCACATTGGGGGCCAAATTGAGCACCTGTTCAAGATGTCGCGCCTGGCGCTGAGCAATAGCCACACTATCAATAACCGTGACACTGGCTGCGGTTTTTAACAGCGCACTATCACGAAAGTCGGAAGTGACAATGATTTCTTCAATTGCACTGTTGTCGATCAACGAATCGGCAATTGCAGAGGTCGACAAAACCGTCACGGACAGAGCAGCGACGAGGGAGGAAACAAACGGGGTAAATATTTTGTAGCAGTTCATATAGAGCCTCAGTAACAAGATTAAACGTTAAGGAGACCCGGAAACAAATGACGAAGAAAGGTGACAATCAAGATTTCCTATTCCTACGCCGGCATAATCCGGATCAGGTTCAAAGGGTACTTCTCAGGCCAATAAAACGGCCGCCCCTTAGGATAGCGCGGGCATCATAGCACCGCGTTTGAGCAATATATATCGGGCTTGAAGATTTTTCTGCGACTGGCAGAAAAACCTCCTCGGACTTGAGATAGATCATTAACTGCCAGCTAGCTAGTTAGTTAGCCAGCGAATATTAAACTGTAAAAGCGAGTATCCGGCTCAGTTCACAGAGAGAGCGGCCCGACTGCTCCCGAAGATCCGCAAACACCTGTTCAACTAGGCGCAGATCCCGCTGTGCCGTTGGGCTAAATTTCTTCATCAGCCCCTGATTCACTAGAGCATCGCAGACATCTTTGGTCAACAGAAAGGTATCTTTGCCCATACTGCGCAACATGCCAGGCCCCGAATTGCCCCCCAGTCGCGAACCCTTTTTCTTCAGTTCTAACCACAGGCCGACAATATCAGTCTCGGGCCATTCCGCAACAAATTGAGCAAAGCTACCGTGGCTATGCTGCTTATCTAACACATACATGGCATTGTGCCGCACCGAGACAATTTTGGTGAAATTGCGCACGATACGGGTATCTTTGGCCAGTTCTTCGAGTTTTTCATCACTGTAGTGAGCGATAGCGAGAGGATTAAAATCGGAAAAGGCCGCTTCAAATCCTGGCCATTTATTATCGATCACCCGCCATACAAACCCGGCGCGAAAAACACAGCGGGTCATCATCGACAGATAGCGATCATCCCCCTGCGCCGCCAACTGTGCTGGGCTCTTGGGGCGCGGCAAACTGGCCTCTAGATGCTCGACACCACCGCGATTTTTAGCTGCCAATTGATAGATATTTTTATAGGTTGTTTTCAATGGGAATCCCTGGTGCGATTATTTCACAGACTTTTAGATCAACAATGTTACGTGCGTGAGACACAATCTGACCTATCAGTTCGATTTATTCAGTACATGAATCTATTCAGCAGCACTATTAAAAGAAGTAGGCAAAAGCAGCCCTAAACCACCAGCTTGACAATTATACCTGCAACAATCCCCAGTAGTACCAAACCAAAAACCTTATTCAGCCAAGCACTGCTGTTCTGATAACGAACTAAAGTGCCGGGCTGAGAAATGACCACTGCCACCAGCATATACCAGAGTGTGTCCACCACCCCAGCAATTGCGGCCATAAGCAGCTTTACCCAGAGTTCACCCTCAACCGTAACAAATTGACTAAATAGTGCAGTAAAGAAAATAATAATTTTTGGGTTTACCAACGCCACCAAAAAGCCGTCTCGAGCCGCCGCCCAGTGGGATCCACCAGCTAAGACTATTAGTTCAGGACTCGACCCCGGTGCAGCGAAGAGTAACTTGAGTGCCATCCACACCAGATAGATACAGCCAATCAGTTGTAGCAGATTAAAGGTAGCGGCATAACTGCTCATAACCACGACCAATCCCAAGGCCGTAAGCAAAGCAAAGGCCGCAATAGTCAACCCATGAGCCAGAGCAGAAATCATGCCAGCCAGGCGTCCCTGATTAAGGGTTACGCTGCCAATCACCGCCAAGCTAGGCCCGGGAGACATTGCACCCAACAGACAGGCCAGTGTCACTGATAACCAAAATACGGCGTCCATAAATACCTTTGTATTGTTGACTGAAAGCTCTTTTATACAGATTTGGCGCGCTAAAGAAAATCTAAATTCAGCTAATACTAAAGTATTAGTCCTTCAGGGCTATTTCAATAATGAATAGAATCCACAAGAATAGCAGTTATAAACCTAACGCCAATAAAAAAAGCTGGGACATCACATGCAAGCACTAAAGCTCGAGACTGCCGATAGAATGTTGATAAGCGCATTTGATCTCGAAGAGAATTTCGACACGGGACTCAGTAACTTCAAGGCACTTTTGAACACAGTGGATGTGCATGAGAAAGATCGTTTGATCGATATAATGGAGACAATAATCAATGATATCTCCGCATCTCGACAGTAAATCGGAAAGGTCGAAATCAAGAGGGTCAAAAGATAGGCAAAATCAGGGAGTTGATATTAAGAAAGCCAGCATGGAACGCTGGCTAAAACGGCGGACAAGCGCTATTGCAAAATCGGATTGCAGAGCGGCTTAAGATTTGCAACTCTAGAGGCTATCACTCTTCATTAAACTTTTCGGCAACCTGACCAAATAGCGCTTTGCGCTCGGCCACAGACAAACCTAAAATTCGGTTAAAAACGTCTTCAATCGCCTTGGTATCTTTCTTTGACGATTTCTGCGGAGCCGAACTGCTATAGAGTGACTCTAGAGGCACACCAAAATAGTTGGCGATACTAATCATTGAGTCACGACGTGGATCTTGCGTGACCTGACTAAGAATGCGATTAATGGTCGGCTGAGGAACTCCAGTAGCTCGCGAAAGCCCACTTTGGGAAATTCCTTCCTGCTTCATTAATCTTGCTAGTTCTGTACTCATAGATTCTCTCATTCCGCGATTATGAACTGCTTTACTATCCATTGATGTATTATTTTTAGTCGAAATACGCGCTTTTTTCCAGTTTCTTAATACTGGTTAAAGCATCTTTTCTATTTAAATATCAATAGCATGCAAAATATCAGGTCGATCGGTGATAATACCACCGACTCCTAGTTCAATCAGTTTCAGCATCTCTTGTGAATCGTTAACTGTCCAAACATCGACAACCAAATTAAGCTCGTTTGCTGCTCTAATCAAAGGCCTAGAAATCAGTTCAACACCATAGTATTCAAATGGCAGCTGCATAGAATATCCAGGCGACTTATACAGGTGCCCTAAACCAATCCAACTCAGCAAAACAAAAGTCAGTACTTCTTCTTCGCCAAGGGACGTAGGTACCTCAGGACAACCCTGACGAAAATCCTTCAATACCGATGAATAGAAGGAACCCACCACAACTTGGTCACTGAGGCCATAGGCCAACACCAACTGACAGAGTTGGATGCCAGTCTCGATATCATCGGGCTTGAGCTCAATTAAAAATCGCTTGTCCGGCAGGGCGACAAATAGTGACTCAAGCGTGGGGATACGTAT
>MDSY01117482.1_pt1 | contig 14208 bp, 17 predicted proteins | sample 811131 | NCBI WGS metagenome assembly MDSY01 (sample SAMN05326643, study PRJNA326480) | marine metagenome | isolation source: seawater | place: Atlantic Ocean: South West | collected 2010 | reverse complement strand
TGAAAAAGAACCTCTTAAAAAAGAACCTCTTGAAAAGGAACCTCTTGAAAAAGAACCTCTTGAAAAAGAACCTCTTGAAAAAGAACCTCTTAAAAAAGAACCTCTTGAAAAAGAACCTCTTAAAAAAGAACCTCTTAAAAAAATTAGTAAAAGTGCTCAGAAAGCATTAGATGATTTTAAAAAGGGTAAATGTCATACAAGAAAATGATAATTAAATTATCATTATACCATATCTATTCACAAGTGAATAATTTTAATAAACAAGTAGATTGACGAAGCGAATATAATGATGTTTTATAGTTTAAATAAATTCATATTTTGAATAAACATTATAACACTGAAAATATTCAAAAAGTGAATAGATTCGCTTTGTTATTTATTTATCTATTTACTTTGTGAATCTATTACAAGTACTTTTATTAATCAATAGGTGCAATAATTTCTTTAGATAAATCTTTACAACTCATTAATCTCATCTTACAACAGTAACGTCTAATTTTTAAACTTTTTATTACTTTTGATAATTGATCATTAATCATATCTGAAGTATTATTTTTATCAGCACAAATTTTATCTCTTTTATTATTATATTCAATTGATTTTTGACCAATTAAATACCCACATGTTGGACAAGTTAGATATTCCATTATATAATTAATAGATAATTTTTAAAATATTTATCAATTTTTTTATATTCGTTTTATAATTAATTCATTATTTTAAATTCACAAATAACTCCAAAATGATCACTTATAAAAATAGGAATTTTATTATCTATAGTCTTTATTTTAATCTTATCAAATTTTTTTTTAAATTAAAAATAAAGAGCTTTTCTTCCTTTTTATTAAGATAAAATATTGGTTTGGTATTTATTAGTGTAGGCTTATAAGATAATATATTACCACATATAAAAAATCCATCATATTGTTTTATTTTTTCTTTTTGTTTTAAATTAAATCTAAAGAAATTTTTAGTAGTATCTTCTGTTAATAATGTTTCATAATTATTTTGTTTTAAATTAAAATAATCAGATATTACTATTTTTTTTTCTAAAGTATTTTCATTTAGATCAAAGTTAAAATCTCCGGAAAAAATAATATTTTTACATGTTGGATAATATTTTTTGTAAATGTATTTTTTTATATATTTTAAATTATATATTCTACATTTTTGAAATGCAGACCAATGATTTTCTAAATAAGGTGAATCATAATTACCAGATTGAACATACAAATTAATAATTATTAAATTTGAAAACCTTATTAATGAAAAACTGTTGTAGTAATTTGAAATACCTCCAATAAAAAAATTTTTAAACTCAATTGGTTTTATTCTAGACATTATAATATTTTGTAATTGCGTACCATTTTCTTCAAAAACATCTGTCGAAAAATAAAAATTTTTAAAATTAGATGAATCCTTTAAATTGTTTAAAATATTTTTAGATACTTCTTGCAATAAATAAATATCTGCATTAATTAATTTCAAATTTTTAATTATATATGGTATTCTTTTAGAAGTAAAAAACTCGGTAGTTTCTAGACCTAATAGATTTTGTGAAATAATTTTTATATTTTTTACTTTTATTTTATTTAATAATTTTTTACTATTTATTTTTTTTATTTTACTACAGAATGAAACATCATTTAGAATTTGATAGTTAAATAATTTACTTTTTTCATTCATCTATCTAAATAGATAAAAATATTTTAAACTTGTATAAAAAGATTCACAAAGTGAATATATAATTAAACAAAAAAATTTATCATATATTAATAATGCAAAATTCTTTAAAAAGAGATTTGAAATCAAATTTAGATAATTTTAATTTAAATTTTAAAAAAAATGTAGATAGTGAAATATCTGAAACTAAATATGAAAATGATGAATTTAATAAAAAAACAGATGATATATTATCTAAAAAAATAGACGTAATGGATACATCTTTTGGTGATATAATTATTGAACTTAGAAATATGTTTTTTATAATTTTGGAACAGGTGTCTCTTAATAAAAATCCATTCCCATATATTTTTTCTACTAATAAACGGAAATATGTTTTTTCAATATTTTTAATTGTATTTGGTTGTCTTTTATTATTATTATCTTCTTTAATGATGGAAAAAAACGTTTTTTAATAAATTAAATATCAATATGTCCTTCACCTGTTTCTTTACGACAAATAGGGCATTTATAACTATATTCTTTTAACCATTTTTTAATACAATCTTGATGAAAAACATGACCACATGGTAATTCCCAAACATCTTCATCTTTATCTAAACAATTCATACAAAAACTACATTTACTATCTAATTTACAATCCAACTTGTATTTTTTAATTTTACTTTCATCTTTAAGAACTACTTTAACATCATTCATTTCAACTGGTGGCGCTGTATTATGAATTAAATTTATAATTTGATTAAAACCATTTAACATATCTGATATATTATTAATTTCATTAGGAAATGAAGAAGGATTTGATTGAATATACATATTATTAATTAAACTATTTAACATTTGAACAGATGGTGGTTGTTGTTGTATTGGATTTATATTAATACTTGTAATAGTTTCTAAACTTATATCAAGTCCAAAATTTTTATAAAAATCAACTAAAAACTGATTAACAATCTCTTCATTTTCAAACCCATTTTGTAATAAAATTAATTTTAATTCTTTAATAATTTTATTTTCATCAAGATATTCGTCGATTAACTCTAATCTTAACGCAAAAACATCATCGTGAGATAGTGTACTCATATTAAAATATTATAAAATAATAAAATCAATTTTTCTGCTTATAAATGTTAAAAAATATCAATGTATTATAATGAATAAAAATTTAATTACAATAACTAGTTTGGCATCAAAAAAATTAAAACAAATAATTATTAATGAAAAAGCAAAAGGACTTTTATTTTATGTGGAAAGTGGTGGATGTAATGGATTTGGTTACAAATTTAAAACAGTTAATTTTTTTGAAAATAAAAATAATCTTTATAAAAAAAATGGATTAACTGTTGAAATATGCGATAAAAGTTTATTTTATGTTCTCGGAACCAAAATAGATTGGAAAAAAGACATAATGGGTAGTAATTTTAGCTTTGATAATCCAGTGGCACAAGCATCGTGTGGATGTGGGACTTCTTTTACTCCACAATAAGTACTGTTTGTGAATAGGGGTGTGATACATTAAACTAATATGTAAACATATATTTTTTATAATTTTCATACTCTGAAAGTATATTTCTTTTTTTTGTAGATTTATATTTATTTTCTAAAATATCAGATAGAAATGTATCCATTACAATTGTTTGATCATGTTTATTTTCTTCACTAGTTTTTCTTTCATTTTCACAACTTGAAAAATAATTATTAATTGTTTGATTTAGCTTAGATATAGCATCAAAATCTATTTTTTCACCTTTTTCAACTCGTGTTATAATAACATCTAAGAAAGATCTAAATTTTTTTATATTTTCGATATCTTTATGAAAATTTGACATTATAATTTTATAATATCAAAAATTCAATATTTTTAATTATTAAATTGTAATCCAGCCATTCCACCCTTTATAATAAGAAAATTATAGTTTTGAGCATAAATACTCAAAACATCATCGCCTCGTTTATTCATTTCTAAAGTAGTATTTGTTTTGGCAGAAACACGACGTTGGGTTGTTTTGTTAAGTTTTAACTGTAATTGAGCATTATCAATTCTACTAAAATTACAACCTCCATAATTACCTAAAGACCTAGAATTTGCACTAAAACTATATATATAGTAATGGTGTTCATTTGGATTTTTAAAATTTTCATAAGGCTGTACGTAATAAAAATATTTATAATCTTTCCATTGAACTCTTTCATGTCCATTTAATAAAATCCGCGCTTGTTCAATATGATGAGTTTTTGGAATTTCGTCCCAAATATTTTTTGAAAAAGGATGAATTAAATCTCCATTATATTGAACAGTTTTTAAAAATTTTTTTGAAGGATAACCTAATTTTCCTGAAAAATTAAATATTTCACCTTCATCTAAATTATTTCTTGATTGTATAAAGAAAAATATTTCTTTTACTGTATGATTAAAATCGAGTTCAAATATATTACTATTTAAATTAAATTTTCTTTCTTGTGTTTGAGTAATTAAAAATTTATGTTCAGATTCAGCAATTTTTTTTCTCTCTTCTGGACTTAAAAAAATATAAGTACAATCTAAATTACTTGATTTTAGTGGACTTTTTTTTAATTTAATATCTGTATGTACTAAAGTACGAGTTCCATTTTCGTCTGGTACTAATTTTAACACATTTGTAATTTGATCAAAATCTCTAATTTTTATTTCAATCTCTACTTTATGATATTGTAAAGCAACTAATGGCAATGCTTTATTAATATTTTGAGTAAACCAAAATTTTAATGGAATATAAATTTTCTGTCCTTCTATTCTACGAGCAGGGCGATTATGTACACCATCATGGCCTAACATATAAAATCTATTCCAATCATCGCGCATATCGGTTACTAATTGCATATATTCACCTGATTGTTCATCAATTAGTTGCCCTCCTATTTTAATTGATGCCTTCTCAATTAATGCATAACCTAACACATGTGACCACGTCACATAATAAGGAGAGAGAACTTCATTTGTATCATTTGGATCTGCAAATTGAGGTGTATCTAAATTTTCAACTGATAAAGTTGGTAATTCTAAAACCAAGTAACAAGTTGAAAGTAAATCACCTTTTCGTTCAATCTCAAATTTAATTGTACTTCCCCAATTAAATTGACCTTTATGATGATTAATAAAAGAACTTTTTGAAAAATTAGTTATTTTTTTAATTGGATCTTGAAATATACTATGATTTGGATCTTTAGATACCAAATCATCATTTTGGACTCCTAACGCAACTAATTCAGTTAAAGGACCTTCGGACATTATAATATACACTATATTTTATTTTTTTTAAATAAATTTATTTTAAATAATAAATATCTTATTATATAATGAGTTCCGAGTTAGTTAATTTTAACTATCAATCAAGTCCAGTAGATTGGTGTGAAAATAATTATTATTTTCATAATCTAATATGTGAATTTAATAATTCATGGTCTAGTATTTTATATACTTTATCTGCATTATACATATTTTCTAAATATTATAATTTTATTAAAAACCCATTTATATATGGAATAATATTTGCAGGATTTCTAGTAGGAATTACTAGTTTTCTATTTCATTCAACATTATCTTTAGCTGGACAACTATTAGATGAAGGTAGTATTATTATTTTTATTGTATCAAGTGATTTAGTTATTAATAAAAAATATTTTTTAACTATTATTATTAGTACTTTTTTAATAGCTTCGTTATTTTTTCCTTCATATTGCAGATTTGTTTTATTTTTATTAGGTTTACTTGTCATAAAAAATACAATTGAAAATATAAAAAAAAATCATTTAAATTTATATCCATATTTTAAACAGACATTAAATTTATTAATTATAGCAGTTACTTTCTGGATAATTGATATGGTAATTTGTGATTATTTATTATTTGCAGTGCATTTTATTTGGCATATTATTTCTGCAATAGCTTTACATAATTTAACTATCTTATCAATTTTAATGTATAATAGAAATTTAACTTTAACAAATAAAAATATAAGTTTATTAAATCCAATATATTTTTTAAAAAAAAAATATAAAAGAAATCAAATTGAAACGATTATGTAATATATATAAGAATAAATTCAATTAATAATTAATGTATAATTTTATAAAACATAATGGTAAAATATATGAAAATGTTGATCAATATGAACTTGATAATAATATAAAAATCTGTCAATTGAATAAAAATGAATCCAAATATTATAATTTACCTATATCTATTTTTGTAAAAAAAAAAATTTTAGTAAAAGATTGCCAACAAATAAATCTAATGGATTTTTTAAGAAAAAAAATTAATTTACATTATATGTCTGATTTAAAGGGGAAAAAAGTTAAGTTAAATAATTTACCTACTAGATATCAACAATGGTTTTTATTTTTACAATATAGTTTTAATAAATTTAATAATCATAATCACATAATAATGAATAAGTACAATTTGAAAATAGATAATTCAATAAATCCTGCTGATTTTATAATTTTTAAAGATTCACAAGGAATAATCGCACCAGATAATAAGAAATATTTAATAAAAAAACATACTCTTACATCAAAATATAATCCATACGATAAAGATACATTTAGTATTAAACAAATTAAAGATATTGTAGAAAACTCGACAATATCAATAAATAAAATTATATATAAAATAATTTTATTATAATTTCATAATATAGACTAAAACATAATAAGGTGCAGCTATACCATGACCCCAGTTATTTCCAGAATGATTAATGGAATGTGTATGATTACCAGCTGTATTAGTGTGCCATACCCAAGCAGTACCCGGGATATGTTTTAAAACATGATCATTATCATTAGATCCTTTAAAAGATCTATTATGTTTATAAATTATTCTATTTAAGTTATGGTTATGATTTCCTGCAGCATTCATTGAATGTTTATGTGATGGCATTTCTCTTATATCTAGAGATCTCCAATCTGATCCTCCTTTTTCATTAAATTTATGATTTTGAATATAAGCATCACTACTACCTCTCTTATGAGTATCAAGAGATTGGTCTATTCCCGATTTTCTACTAACCTTATATTTATGATATGTCCAAGTAGAATTTCCGTTTTTAGGTAAATTTAATGTAGCCATTCTTATAAACCTCCCTCTTAAATCAGGTGTTCCGTTCTTTCCATCACACATTGCCCAACCAGCAGGTGCTGTTGTCCCATTCCAAGCAACAATACACCCTTTGGGTAAAATATTTAAACCCCCTTTTATTTCTAAATTTCCAGGAACAACTACTTTATCTTTATTTGTTAAATCATTTGCTATTTTAGATAAATTGCGAATACTTTCTACATCTGCTTTGTATATATCACTAATAATTTTTTTTATATCAGTATTAGACATATTTTCTTTTTTGTTATAAAATAAATAAAAAACAATAATTAGAATAAAATATAAAATAATTTTATCTATAATCATCTATATATATATATATATATTAATTATTGCTATATCTTTTATTATGATGAGTAATAATTCCTAGAACTGTTTCTAAATCTAATGTTTCAATATCAACATCTTTAGGAATAGGTACATTCCTTTTTCGTTTTCCACTTATCATAATATAATTACCGTATTTCCCATTCCGAATATTTAAAGTTTTTTTCTTAAATTTAAAACTTTTAATAGCATATGGATCTGATTGATTATTAATCAACCCTTTAGCATCTTCTATAGAGAATGTATTGATATCAATAGTATCTTTAACACTTACATTTTTAGAAGCTCCCATTTTTAGATAATAACCATATCGTCCTTTACATAAATATACCATAGATTTTTCTATCTTACCTAGATATTTTGGTAATATTAGTATCTTAACAGCAGAGTCTAAATCTAAATTTTCAAAATCTTCTTCTTTAATACTACTATATTTCCATTTTGTAGAACCAGATTCTTCTAAAATTTTAATATATGGGCCATGTTTTCCAATTCCTTTATAAATAGGTAGATTTTCTCTTGGATGATTACCTAAAAATATATCTTCATTATTTATTCCCTTATCACGAAGTTCTTTATTAGTTTGAGCTAATAATTCAACAATAGGATTAAAACTATCATAATATTTTTCTAGAATATTATACCATTTTGCCTTACCAGATGCAATTTTATCAAGATATTTTTCAAATTTAGCAGTAAATTTTAAATCCATTATCTCTTTAAAATTAGTATTCATAAAGCAGTTAACTTTCATTCCCATTTCGGTAGAAACTAATTTATTTTTTTCACTACCAATACTTATATCTTTTTCATTTTCTGATAGCTTAAAAATTTTATCTAAAGTTAATGTTTTGGACCGTTTTTTTACTCCTTCTACATTTCTAATATTTATATAGTTACGCTCTATTACTTTGCTAATTATACTTGCATATGTAGATGGTCTACCTATTCCATTTTTTTCTAAAAATTTAATTAAACCAGCTTCATTATATCTAAGTGGCGGTTTAGTATATTCTTCACTTACAACAATACTCTTAAATTTTACTTTATCTTCTACTTTTAACTTTATTTTTTTTTTACTATTAATTTCACACTCATTTGGACTATCTGTATCTTCAACACCTTCAATCTTAATTTTATTATTATAAAGAATTAAAAATCCATCAAATAAAATAGTTTCAATAGAAGTTTTAAAAAATGTTTTCTTTGGTAATATTGACTTCATTTTTGGATAATTAACCGCATCTATAGATAACTGTTTAATTAATACTTGAGCGGGGCTCATTTGAGAAGCAATTGTTCTTTTCCAAATTAAATTATATAATTTGATACATTCTGGAGACATGTTTGTTATTCCAGATACATCTAATTTAGTCGGTCTAATTGCTTCGTGAGCCTCTTGTGCATTTTTACTATTTTTAGTATAATTTATTGGATTAGAATATTTATCACCATAATTTTTAACTATATACTCTTTTGCTTTTTCTCTAGCATCCTCTGACATATTAGTACTATCTGTTCTCATATAAGTAATATGACCAGCTTCATAAAGTTTTTGTGCTATCTGCATTGTCTTTTTAACTGGGTATCTTAATTTACTACTTGCATCTTGTTGTAATGTTGATGTAATAAACGGAGGCGAAGGTTTTCGTTGATTTTCTTTATCATTTATTTTAGCAATTTTAAAAGTAGTATTTTCACCTATTTTTTTTATCCAACTTTTAGCATCATCATATTTATCAAATTTATATAATTCTTTATTTTTAGATAAACATAAGTTTGCATTAGTTTTATTTTTTTTTATAATAAAACTACCCAATGTTTTAAAATATGGCTCACTTATTGATTTATTAATTTCTTCTTCACGTGTAGAAATAATTTTAACTACTATAGATTGAACTCTGCCAGCACTTTTTGCTCCATTCATACTACTCCATAAAATAGGACTTATTTTGTAACCCACTAAACGGTCAAGTAAACGTCTTGCTTGTTGGGCATAAACCATATTGTAATTAATTTTTCCTGGATTACTAATAGCATTTAGGATTGCTTTTTTTGTAATCTCGTGAAAAACAATTCTTTTTGGATCTTTTAGTTTAAGAACGGTAGCAAGATCTGCTCCAATCTTTTCACCTTCACGATCTTCATCTGAAGCAATTATAACATCTTTACATTCTTTAGCTAAACATCTAAGATCTGCAACTACATTTCTTTTATCACTATTAACAATATAATTTGGTTCAAAGTTATTTTTAACATCGATTGATAATTCTTTAGGATCTAAATCTAAGAAATGACCATATGATGCTTTTACAATATAATCCTTGCCCAAGTATTCTTCGATTTTTTTAATTTTACCAGGAGATTCGACTATAACAAGTATTTTATTTGACATTAACATTTTTATAAATATATTCACTACGTGAATCTTTTTATCAATTTTTTTATATAGATTCATAAATATACATGTTTATATAAATATAAAAACATATAATTATTATTAATGGATAAGTTTGAAAATTTAATGATTTGTCGTGAAGGAATAAATGGAAGTAAAATGGAAACTCTTAATATATTAAAAATTATAAAAAAAAATAAAAATTATAAACTAGTTAATACAATTTTTGAAGAAACCTCTGAAAATGAGACAAATACTTTTAAAAATATTATTAAACCACCGATTACTGTTTTAAATGGTAAATGGGATAATTATAGTATTATAAAATCAACATCAATGGATAAACTTAATCAGTTAATTAATCAAAATAATTTAAGTTTTGAACTTGACTTTGAATTAGATTTTGAAATAGATAGTGAATCATATAATACATCTACTGAATCAAAAAATACATTTTCTAATATACTTGGTAATAATGTTGAATTATTATGTTTTTCAAATAATTATTATATTAAACCAACGATAGCTACTTCAGAAAATGTTGCATATTATGGATGCAAATTATTAAATCAACAAGATATATTTTATTTTAAAAGTAAGCAAGATATGGCAATATTTGAAATGAATATTACTTATGATTATATAAATGAATATGTGATGAAATTAGGAGGAGGATTATATTTAGAATATTTTGACATCCATCATATTCATATTCCGTTAAATAATGATTCATCTGGATATATTATTTTAGCTAAAAAAAAGCCAGAAAATATTTATGAACTATCTGCATTTCAAATACCTTTTGGTAAATCTTTAATTATACCACCAAATATAACTCATAATGATTGTTTTTTAGTAGGTAATTATAATATAATTTATGGAATTTCCGAAAATTACTCGACTGCAATCTTAAAATACGGTAATGAACTAGTAAAATTTACATTCTTATAAAATAGTAAGACAATTCATTAAAATCTAGTAGAAAATATTGTTTCTTCATATAAAATGAAATAAATAATTTATTTCAATTTAATGGAACAGACTATACGCAATTATTTTTTATTTACTAAATAATAAGCCCAATTACCATTTTCATAAAACTTTTCTATAATTTTAAAATTAGTTTTATTTATATATTCTTCAAAATCATTTTCATACCAAATTCTATAGTACCTTTGATAAATTTTTCCATCAGTTCTATTATGCCAAGGAATCATATTATCTTGTTGTGAAAAATTCTTTCCTTTATTTTTAGGTTGTTCCATTGCCCATAATGTAATTAATATACGTCCATTCTTTTTGACAACACGTTCTATTTCATTTAAACATTTCATTCGATCAATATCATTATAAAGGTGGTGAAAGACTGCAACACAAATTAAATAATTTGTTGTATTATCGTTTAATGGAATTTTTCTAATATCTCCTTGAATAGTTTTAATATTACCTTTATTTTTTTTATCTACTATTTTAAGAAATTCATTGCAATTATCAATTGCAATGAATTTTAATTTAGTGTAATTTATCATATTCTTACCATTTCCACATCCTAAATCAATTACTTTATTATTATTTGGAATATTATCCATAAATTTTTTTACTGAGGGCCAGATTCGATATCGTGTTCCATCAAAATGATGAGCAATTTTTTCATAAACTAGTTTAGTTTCCATAAAATTTTCATTATAGTTATTTATCAATTTTTATAAATTTACGTAGTATTATTATAAAGTGATTCGCGTAACGCGAATGTATAGGGAATGATAGAGTATCTCAATCGCTCTATCAATTTTTACATATTATTAACATCATTAGTATTAGGGTTTTTTTTTGAAAATGTTAAAATTATTACAATAATAACTAATGTTATCCCTAGAATAAATAAAATATTATTATTCTCTGATAATTTTAAAAAATGTTCAATATTAGTAGTGCCTTTTTTGACAGATAAATTTTTTTTTATTCTGGGAATAACATTAGTTTTCATATTAAATTTAACTATCCCATGAATAGATGAATTATCTAATATTAACATACTTCTTCCTGCAAGATTTAAAGTTAAATTTTCATTTATAATACAATCTTTAAAATAAATTAATTGTTCTCCATCAAATAAAGAATTTATATCAAAATTTTCTAATCTTAAATTTTGATAGCATTTAATATGAAATCCTGTTTGATAATTTCCCATCATTTTTTCTAATTTTTTAACTTTTTTAAAAAGAGAATTAGTTAAATCATTGTTAACTTTTTGATGAACATGATTAACTTTAAAACTAAAATTAATATTATAATTATTTATTTGAAATATATTAAATAATCCTTCACTTTTAATAGGAGCAATATTTATTTTTTTCCCATGCAAGTTATTTAAATGAAGATGGTTAAAATATTTTCCTAAAAGTTTTAAATTATTTATATTAATATCTCCAAATGTAAGTTTATTATTTATTTCTACTAGATTATAATTTTTGATATATTTATCTGGTAAATTATTTAAAATATTATCCATGTATATATAGATGAGAGAAAATTATAGTTCTATTCTATTTAATAAAAATAAAATATTAATAATTTTAACTTTAATTTATTTATATAATTTTAACAATTTAGGGAATTCTTTAATAAGAATTGATTCAAATGGTAATAATATTTTTTCACCTTTATCTATTATTGAATCATTTATAGGTCCTCTAAGAAGTATTTTAATAATAATTAACCATGGTGGAATAAATGAATTATATCAATATTTAAAGTTTGAATCAACAAATTTAGCTAATCCTTATTTTTACATAATTTTATATATATTATTAATTAAAGTGGTTTACAACAAGGATTACCCATACAATCCAAAGACCTCACGCAATAATTATATTCTCCTTGATGTAAATATTTAATATTTTTTTCACTTTCAGATAACTTTTTAGGTGAAAAAGAAATTTTAATAAGATACAAGTTCATATTTTCATTATTATTCATCCAATTAGGAATCATATGTTCTACTGTACTAAGCAAGCAATTTGGATATATCTTTGTATTTATAATTGGACGAATAGGTCTAATTGATTTAAGAAATTTAATTCGTCTATCCTTAAATCTAGTTACCCAATAATATACATTAGTAATATCGTATTTTAGTTGAAATATTTGTCCATGAGAAAGATTTTTAATATATTGTCCTCTTTTTATTTTATTTCGTATTTTATAATATAGTTTAATATCTTTATATTCTAATTTATTATAAATATACTTTAGAAGTTCTTTTTGTAGAACTGGATTAGTAATTATACTAATTAATTTTGACGAGTAATCCATATGATTTGTCATATTTAAATTCATTTTATAATAATATTCTTGCATTATTTTTTGATTGATTAGTTCTTGTTTTTGATACATTTTAAAATGTTCTGTTGCTGCAATATAATTATAATTAATCTTAATTAGATTAATTTGATAACATTCTTTAAGTCTACTTGGTGATACATTTGTCTTAAAAGAACTACCATTAATCATTGATTCTGCATAATTTTCTAAAGTAGTTATACTAAAATCACCTTGATAAGGAAATCCAGTAACAATACCATAGTCATTAATTCCATAATAGAATTCTGCAGAATCAAGATTAGAATTCATAAATGCTGTAAAGTATTTTCCAAAATAAAAATCAAATGAACTTTTAATATTATTACTTATTGCTTGATTAAAAATAAATTTATTACTTTTAATTAAGCTTACTGCCTCTTCATCAGTAACACAAGTTCCTGCGTAGTTCATTGAAGGAACTTTATATTCCTTTTTTAAGGTCTCTGGACCCACAAATTTATCATATTCATGTAGAATCTGCATACATTAATATATATATTAGTATTTTTCAATTTTTTAAAATTATTCGAATCTATTTCATTTCCTCAAAATTCCAATGCCCATAATTAACTCCATGCTCTGCAGCAGTATCTTGAGATTGAGTTATAGTACCACATGATGTACACTTTAAATTTAAACTATTAGATAAATCTACATATGCATTTCTGTCTTTTAATGTTTTAGCAAACGATTGAAAACTTATCATTGTATTTACATCGTTCGTATCAAAAATTTTAATATCATCATTCGTATCTTCAGTTGTTGCCATTACAATTGGATCATAATGAATACCATTATATAGTACAAAAATTTGGTTAATGTAATTCTGATCTTGTCCAAAAATATCTAATCTATTAAATTGAATATCAATAGAAACTATTTTTGTTTGAAAAATTTCAGAAAATAATTTTAATTCAATACCACCACCCCATGTATTTATATTTAACATTTTATTAATATAATCCTCTTTTGTTGTACCTAATACACTTATATCTATATCTTTACTTTCAAGATAATTAATAAGCAATTGACGATATTTATATTTAGTTTGTTCATCAAATTTTTCATCTAATAGATAACCCACTGATGAAAATAAACAAGAGTTATCATGATCTACAAATCTTTGTGTTGGATACATTAAAAATATTAATCTTGTCTAAATTCAATTTTTTAGATAAGATTATATTAATTATTTTTTTTTAAATCGATATATTCGTCGATATCTTCCTTAATATCTTCCTTAATATCTTCCTTAATATCTTCCTTAATATCTTCCTTAATATCTTCCTTAATATCTTCC
>MDSY01097025.1_pt1 | contig 14209 bp, 12 predicted proteins | sample 811131 | NCBI WGS metagenome assembly MDSY01 (sample SAMN05326643, study PRJNA326480) | marine metagenome | isolation source: seawater | place: Atlantic Ocean: South West | collected 2010 | reverse complement strand
TTTTTTTTTTTTTTTTTATTAATTTTATTTACTTGAAGATTTATCTTATTTTTTAATTCTTTTAGTTCGTTAAATTTTATATCATTTCCCCCCATTATAATTAATTATTTTTTATATTTAAATTATTTACGTTAATTACTTTTTTATCTATATATATATTATGAAAAACGAAAGTATATTTACTAAATTTATAGTTAGAAAAGCCATAGTTGCATCAGCAATTACTTTTTTAATGGCAAACCAAACCCAGAAATTAGCGTCCCTTCTTGTAGATACTATTATAGAACCTTTATTTTCAATTGATTTAGATAAAGATGGTAATCCGGATTTAAAACAATTAGAAAAATTTGTTATAGAAATTATTGGTATTAAATTCCCGTTAGGAAAACTAATTACCCAAATTATTAAATATATTGTATTTTTAATATTTATCTACTACATTTTAAATTTTTTTATTAATAATACACATCTTGTTGAAATATAATATTATTTTTATTAAGTTAAATTTATTCTTTCCATGAAGGTAAATTTATTTTTTTTAATTCTTTTTTTCTTTTTATGTATATTTTATAAAAAATAAATAAAGTAAATAAAAAAGATGGTATTATAAAGTAGGTATAATAATTATCAAACTCTATTTTTATTTTAATAAATTTAGATATATAACAACCCACTAAATACCCAAATATATTAAAAAATATATCTGATATTCTACCCCTGGACCTCATTAATATTTCTAGGATTTCACATTTAATAGACAATATGAAAATTAAAATTAATTCTCCTGGAAATAGTGAACCCGTAATTAAATAAATAAAAAAATGTACTAAACTCCAAATATCAAAACAACGCTCAAAATCTAATTTCCAAAATCTATTTATTATGGGAGGATGTATGGAATAATTAAATAAACATTTTCCAAATAAATATTCTTCATTTGGATTTTTAGTTTTAATAAATTCTAAATAAACATACCAAAGAAAACTGAAGATAGTCAAAATAAATATTATACCAAATTGATTTTTACTTATCATTAATTAATTAGAATATATTAATAAAATTATATTAATAGATATTATATAATGATAGATTGCTCTTTATCGTGTGTTATAGCCGCGGCGTTAACTGGTTCAATGTTATATATGTTATTTAGTTGTAATAAAAATAATAAAACAATGTATTTTTTAAGTTTGCTTAATAACAAACAACAAGAAATCTATAAAAATATAGTTAAAGAAAGAATGAATATATATTTACAAGGATGGACACTCGGATTAATAATCGGTCTTATCTATCTTAATTATTTTTCAAATTCAAAAGGAGCGACATATTGTATTTTTATAGCTTTAGTTTTGGGTACAACACACGTTCATTATACTTTAATGCCGAAATCAACATATATGTTAGAACATATTGTAAACAACGAACAGTCAAAAGCATGGTTAGAAATATATAAAGAAATGAAATTAAGATGTCATATAGGTATGATTTTTGGTGTAATTGCTCTTCCATTTTTTTGTAATATATTTAAAAAGAATTAAAAAGAATTAATAAAATTGATTTAAACCTTCTTTTAAAATAAAAGAAAATGGGTTCTTATATATCAAAAGATGACTTAGATGAAATGGAAATAAATTTAAATGGAGATTCATTAAAATTTATTTTAAGAAAATTTATTAACTTTATCTTAATCCTATTTATTTTAAAAATTTTTAAAAATTATTTAAGAGAATAGAATTAAAAAAAGTAAATGTGTTCTCTTGTAACGGAAAATGATATTTATAATTATGGTTTAAAAATCAAAGATGTAAAAAATATAGAATATTTAGTTAAATTTTTTTTTATAATATTTATAATTGTATATTCTATTTTAGGTATAGGAATGATTAATATAATTTATAATAATATATCATTACTTAATTATAAATGTTATAATTATATTTAAAACAATATTTTTTTATATTAAAATAATATGTTAATAGAAACTTTTGTTCTTATAGGATTAAGTGCAGGTTCCGTAAGTTTTTGGTATTATGCTAAAGAATTATATTTAAATGAAAAAAAAAATTTAAAAAACTTTAATAATGAAATACCTCCAGGGTATAGTGAATTTAATAATAGTAATAATGATAATGATAATGATAATGATAATGATAATGATAATCCAGCACAAACTCTTATATCTCCTCCTCCTCCTTTATATGACACTTAGAATTTTCACATACTACAAGTTGTCCAGCACCTATATTAAAAAATTTCTTCTCTGTTTTTAAATTATAAATATAAGAGTTTTCTCTATCAAAATTTATATATTTTGTTTTTAAGTAATCACTTGTTTCATTTTCTAATTCTGGTGGAATATCCCAATAAATATTATCAATTTCTATTAATTGTCTATTAAGATATTCTCTTGGGAAAAAATCTTTTAAATATTGATGATATTTTTCTCTTAAAAGATCAGTATGTTTTGCTTTATTCCTTTTATAATTTCTATACCATTGGGGTGGAAATTCTTTATTTATATTTTTAATATATTCTTCCATTGAGCTATTATAACATACATAATCGGGAATATTCGCACAATCAATTTTCATATGAAAATCTAAAAAATTTCCAGTTAAAAGTTTTTTTTGAATATCACAGAAATCTAAACATTTTATTCTATTTGAACCCCCGAATTCTTCTTTTGATAAAAAATTATTTTTATCTTCTTGTATATTTTCTATGGTATGTTCTAAATAATCACATACAAAAAGATTTGTATCTTTTTTTATTTCTTTAATATTTATTCTTTTTCTTATTCCAATTAAAAAATTTATATTTTCTGTAGCATATATCCAATTATAACAATTAGAAATTCTAAATATTTTTAAATTAGTTTTATCTTTTTTTATTTCTAATATTTTATTCCATCCGTCAGGACTCCAGATTTTCCAATTTTCAATATTACTATTTTTTCTTTCAGTTTTTTTAAAAAAATCTTCTAAAGAAATTATTTGAATACTTGTAGAATTTATATTTTTTACTATAATAGGTGTATTTCCTGGAAAACCTTCCATTAAATATATTATATATTTATTTTTAAATTTTTATTATTATTTAAATTAAAAATATAAATATTATTTAAATTATTTAAATAACTTCAATATAATCTGAGATAAAATCATTACTCCCTTTAATTTCATTTATTTTATTATTAATTTCTTTAATATTTGTCATAATAAGACCTCTTTTTTCTTTATATTTCTTGGTAATATCTTCAAGTAAATCTTCGGATAAATTTAAATCTCCATATGTCTTAATTATATAAACATTCCCCATTAGAATAATACAAATATTAATAAACAATGTAATATCAATAATACCCAAGGCAGATTGAAAAAGAAATGATAGCAAAATAGAACTAACTAAATAATTAATTAATTTATAAACCTTTTCTTTCTTCGTATTTATTTCTTTGAGTTGTTCTTTACAGGTATTATTGATATCTTCTAATTTATTGTTTCGTTTATCAGATAGTTTATTCAATTCATTAAAATTATGAAGAAGACCTCTTTGATATGTAATACTTTTTTCGTGTCTTTCATTCTCTTCGATTATTATTTCAATTTCGGATTGTACCCGATTCAATTGATTTAGGAAATCTTTATTCTGATTATTTAACTCCTCATTTGCCATAATGATATATGCCTGACTACTATCAGTTGCATTATCAATATTATCTTTATTTTGTTTGTAGATGTTGATGTTTACTTGTTTTTGAGGGTCCATTGTTGATTTAATATCTGTTTACTTTGTTTAATATCTATTTACTTTGTAGGTACTCAAATATTTCAATTTTTTTTCCAATAGATAAATTAAAAATATCTTTATTTATTTTGAATAGTCAATGTAGTCAATGTAGTTTATTTAACTTTAAACCAATTAGTAATCTCTTTTACATTATTTTTCCTATTTGTTCCTTTTCTGATTATATCACTAAATAACATATCCGAAGCTGTATCATTCTTTTTTTTATTTACTTTTTCTAATGCCTTTTCTTCTCCGTGTTTTATTTTCAATCTCTTAAGCATATCTTTAAAATAACTTCTATGATATTTAAAATCATCTAAATCCTCTACAATAAGAGCATATATCTGACAAACCGGTTTCATTATTTGATTTGTGATGTATGTTAAATAATCAGGTTTTAAATTATTTAATTTTATAAAAGTTGGTATTTCTATTTTTTCTCCTTGAAGAAGTTTTTCTCCTTTCTTTTCTTTTTTAACTATATAAACGTATGGAATTCTATCACTGGGTAATGGTTTATTACCTGGTTCTCTTTCCCCAATTCTATCAGCTAATACTTTATGGGCGATTGAATCCGGATTTTTATAATAAGATTTTAAACTTTTTGTAATAGTTAACATATCTAATGGGAATTTACCATCCACAAGTTTTTCTAATTCTTCTTTTAAAAAACATATGGATTTTTTAATATTATGTTCTTGCATAATTATGTTTATAACACCTCCATATATATGTTTAACTATTTGAGCGTTATCTCTTCGTTTTAATACAATACCCATAGAAGTTTGTTTATATTTTTCTAAATCAAATTCATATTTATTTCCAATATATCTTTTTTTAGTAAAGAGTATAAAAGGCCAAAATGTCTTTTCATATTCCAATTTATGAGGTGGTAATAAAAATTGTTGGATATAGTTTTCTGCTTCCACTCCTAAATCAATTGATTTTTGAAGTCCTTCTTTTCCTTTTAATAAATTCCCAGTTTCATCTTTGGGATTAAAATTAATAAAGATTGAGTCGGTGTCTCCATATACAATTTCCGCACCACTAAATCTTTCCAGTGTTTTTTCTTTTGCTAGATAAAGTAAGTTTCTTCCAGTTGCCGTAGTGCTTGCCGCAATATCTTTTAAATAAATAGACGATGTTCTAGCACCGATTTGTCCGTACAATGAATTAGCTGTAATTTTATACGCTAATTGTAAACCATCCAACACTTCTTTTTGAAATTCATTATAAGTATCTTCACATCCCAATATATTAGATTTATTTATCTCTACTTTATCACCTTCCACATTTTTTATAACAACCTTATCATCTTTTACATTATATAGACCAGAAAAATCATTTTCTTCTAATGAATCATTTTTATATTTAACAGTCTTGTATAATATTTTTTTTCTTGTGCTTTTTCTTGCTTTAAGGAGTTTCTCAAGAATTTGAGGAATAATACCTTTCTTACCCTCCGGAAATTGGACGAAACGACATTTTTTTTCTCCAACTTTTTTCTTTCCTTTACTTTTAATTTTTGGATTAATCCATTCATATACATCATGAGTAATATCTTTATACTCATAACCTTCTAAGTTATTATATTTTTCATCCATAATATATGTATCGTGTGATAGATTTTCACTAATCATAGATGAAGGATATAATGATGAATAATCTAATACTGTAACATATTTATCAAGATAAATTCCAGGATTAGGTTTTAATACTATAGCACCTTCATATCCACCTTCATCATCATCCTCACTCTCGTCATCATCTGTCAGCCATGTTATGATTTTTTTCTTTTCTTTTTCTTCATCAGTTTTTGGTTTCTTTAATACTGGAATTAAGAAATCTTGTTCTTTACATTCTTTTGCTACTAAACTAAAGATTTTTACTCCCTGGCCTCTCAGAAAGATATAAGAAAGAGGAACATTACAAACATTTGCCATACCAATATTATTTGAGACAATAGAAAGTTTATTAATAAGTTTATTACATAAAGAGCAATCCTGAATACAATATGTTGCCACAATTTTCCTATCTTCTGCATTTCCTTTCTGTAATCTAAATATATCTTTAGGCCCAATATCATCTTTTGCTAATCTCCATGTACCTTTTCCAAAATCTTCAATATCTTCATTAATAATAACACTCATATCATCAATTTTAGTAATTTTAAATTTTTTTCCTTCTTTATATTTTTCTTTTCCCTTGTATAGAATAATAAAATTACCTAAATTTAAATCTTTCCCACCTTCAATTTCCAGTTTGTTTCCTTCTATTTTTTTTATGTTACCACTAATAAAAGTTTCGGCAACATTATCCAATTTGTATGATACCAGTTTATGGTCTTTCTGGATAACTTTAAGAAGATCCACGCAAACTCTTCCTTCCATATTTAAAAAGGTAAGAATATTTTCACCTAAAGCCGATGATGAAAGATTTTTTTCTTCAAGTTTCAGTTCTCTTTCTTTCATTCTTCCCAATGTACCCAGTTCAAATATAATATCCAATTCTTCTGCTCTTTCATAAATAAATTTAAAATCAAAACCAAAGATATTATAACCAGTAATAATATCGGGGTCTAATTTTTTTATAAATTTGAACCATTCTTTAATTACATCTTCTTCTTTATCACACGGAACAACCTCCGCACCTTCTATCGGGTTACACGTATTAAGTGTAACAATATGTTTAAGATAACAAGTATCATCACCATATTTATTTACGGTAGTTCCGATTTGAATAATTTTATCACCTTCTAACGGAGGAAGGTAATTATCAAAAATACCAGTCAATTTTTCAACAAGAATATCTCTTTTAATTATTCTACGCAAAATTTTATCTTTTGATATTTCGTGTTTCTTTCCCATGTCATATGCAATTGTATCTAAAATCTCAAGACTTTGACTTCCCCAAATACGTAATGTTTCTTCGACCGCTACTTTTAATTCTTTATAATTACCTAATTTATTTATTTTTGAAAAAGAAATATATACTATTTTGTCAATAACTTCTTTCAATTCTTTCTTATTATATTTCTGTCTATTTTTTGTAAATAGGAAACTAATATCTTCATTATTGGGTTTATCTGAAAATCCCATATTAAGTAATTCCCATATTTTTTCTTCTTGTTTTTCTTTATTTTCGAATAATTCATTGAAATTGCTTTTATCTTCTTCATATTTTTTTCTTTTCTTTTGAATATTATCAATTATCTCATTTGCTAATTTTTTATATCCTTTTTTTGCCAAAGGAAAATCACCATGACTTGAATCACATTCAATATCAAAGGATGCCACAATCATCGGTCCAATATCACTTCGTTCATAGTTTTCAACATTTTTCCAATATGTTTCAATCTCATTTTGACAGTTAGTTTTGTAAGGGTAAATCAAATCATATTTTTTCTTTAAAACTTTTATCCAACCCGAAGGACTTATATTCTGAATATGAATAAATCTAATAAATGGTTCAATATTAGATTCATATAAATCATATTTCTTCTTACATCTACTTAATGCTGGAATCATTTGTTTTTTCTTTAATATATTAACATATTGATTAAGAGCATGAGTATTATGAAAGGTAAGTTTAATAAATTTAAATTTCTCAAAATTAGTAAATCCCCTAAATTTATGTCTTCGCAAAACTTTATGAGAATGAATTGAATTTTTATATCTTTTTTTTACATTATCTTTTAGATGATTAATAAAGATTTGTATTTGATTATCTTCCCAGGATTTTGGAATATTTATAAAAAATCTAGGTTTGAAATTCTTTACCCTTATAGATATTGACTGCCCTTTTTCATCTATTCCAAAAATTTGAATAATATATTTTGAATTATCAGAATATTTATCATCATCTTCATCTATTTCGGGAGTTTCATTATAAGAAATCCAATCAACAATTTGACATCTAATTTCACCATTATTATTATTTAATCTTTCCGGATTTGAATTACGTAGAAATTCCATTTATTATAAATAGCTAATAATTTTTAATTCAATTTTATTTCAATTTATATTTTTTAAATATATCATAAATATATATGATAAACTTTACTTCATTTTTTATTACAACAGTCCTTTTAACGACACTATATATCCATATCGAAAATAGAAACAAAGATTTAAAATATGTTATATCAAAAGTAGATAATATAAAATATTTAGTTAGAAATCTCCCAGACAGTCAAGATGCAGCGGATATGATAGCAACTATAAGAAAAAATTTAGTTAAATTATCCCAAGAATTAAAAAATAAAAATCAAGGAAATATAGACATAGAAAGAATGATTAACAATTTTAACCCGAATAATATTGTTGAAAGTGAGAAAAGTAATAAATATACTTCATATTCAATTAATAAAGGAGAAAAAACCGTTTATTGTTTAAGATCACGAGATGATAAAAATCAACTTGTTAAATTAAACACTATTATGTTTGTAGCATTACATGAATTAGCACACACTATGACGAAATCTATCGGGCATACCAAAGAATTTTGGGATAATTTTAGAATATTACTGAGAAACGCTATAAAACTCAAAATTTATAAAAGAGTAAACTATAACAAGAAACCAGTTAAGAATTGTGGAGTTGAAATTACAGATGATCCAATGAATTTTTCCTAAATTATATGTAAAATAAAAATATATCAAAAAATAATAATTATTTAATTTTATTTAAAATTGAAAATTAAAATATTAAATACAATTATTAAATTTATGAATATTAATTTAAATATGAATGCTATTTTTGTAAAAAAACGCGATGGTTCTTCACAGGAAGTTTCTTTTGATAAAGTCCTAAGAAGAATTAAATCTTTATCCCCGAATTTAGATGTTAATCCACATCTTATAGGTCAAAAAGTATGTAATCAAATTTATAACGGGGTAAGTACTTCAGAATTAGATATTCTTGCTGGTGAAATTTGTGCGAATATGATTACTACACATCCGGATTATGAAATTTTGGCAGCTAGAATTACTATGTCAAATCTTGAAAAAAATACGTCTCCGTCATTTTCGGAAACAATTGATATTTTATATAATAATAAAGATATACATGGAAATAATTGTTCTTTAATTTCGGATGAATTATATAAAGTAGTTCAAACACATAAAACAAAAATTAATAGTGTTATTAAAAATAAAAGAGATAGTAATATTGGTTATTTTGGTTTAAAAACATTAGAAAAAAGTTATCTATTTAAAATAAATGGAATTATAGTTGAACGACCACAATATATGTTTATGAGGGTTTCGTTGGGTATTCATGGAGAAAATATTAAAGAAGCTATTAAAACATATGATGCTATGTCTGAAAAATATTTTATTCATGCGACTCCTACACTTTTCAATGCGGGAACAAAAAGACCCCAGCTAAGTAGTTGTTTTTTATTATCAATGAAAGATGATTCAATTGAGGGAATTTATTCCACATTAAAAAACTGTGCCTTAATATCTAAATGGGCGGGTGGTATTGGTCTTCATTCCCACAATGTTAGAGCTAAAAATAGTTTAATTAGAGGAACCAATGGTATTTCAAATGGCTTAGTTCCCATGTTAAGAGTATTTAACAATACTGCAAGATATGTGGACCAATGTGTTTATCCAGAAACTATAATTTATACAACCCAAGGTCCAATTAAAATGGAGGATGTTTCCCCGGGAGAAACAAATATATTTAATAATGCAGGACATATTGAAACGGTTGAAAATGTTTTAGAACATTCATATGATGGAGATATAATATCAATAAAAACAGAACATTGTATTAATAATTTAAATATTACTCCGGAACATCCTATTCTAATTTTAAAAAACCAAGAGATTACCGATTATGAATTATTAACAGAAAAACTAAATAGAAACTTAATATCTCCTACATGGGTCGATGCCAAAAATTTAAGAAATAACGATATGTTTGTTTATTCAATTCCTAATTATGAAAAAGATATACATTCCTTAAATGAATACGATTGTTATATTTATGGTTTAATATTACAAAATGGATATCTTAACAATAAATTACAAAGGGGAACTATTTTATTAAATGAAAAACAAGAAATTACTATAAAAAAATTTAAAGAATATTTAGATTCAAAATTAATTAAATTTTCTACCAAAAATATAGGTCAAAAAATAGAAATTAATTGGGATAGAAATGTTAACTTCCCATTTAAATATAGTGATTTTTATAAAAATAATAAAAAAAATTGTCATTATAGATTATTAAATTTACCTATAGAAAAAATTAAAAATATTATTAAAGGATTATTAGAAGGTTGTAATGAGATTAATAAATATATCTTATTCAATAGTACATCTGATAATATTGCGAATACATTAAAATATTTATGTTTAAGAATTGGTGTTTTAATAGGAGGTGGGTCTTATGATAAAGTATCGGACATTGAAAATTTAAATAATAAAAATGAGGTTATTAGTCAAGATATATTTAATTTAAAGATACCCATTACTTTTACAATAAGTCAAATTTTAAAAATAAAACCACAATGCGATGATCCTTTTTTCAGATACAAAAATTTATTATTTTCTAAAATTATTGATATCGAACAATCAAAATATTCTGGTGTATTATATGATCTTCAAATGAAAAATAAACATAATTATATGATTCAACAAGGTATAGTTCATAATGGGGGAGGAAAACGAAACGGGTCTATCGCAATTTATCTGGAACCTTGGCATAGCGATATAATATCTTTTTTAGACCTGAGAAAAAATCATGGGAATGAAGAAGAAAGAGCAAGGGATTTATTTTATGCCTTGTGGATATGTGACCTTTTTATGAAAAGGGTAAAGGATAATGGAGATTGGACTCTAATGTGTCCTGACGAATGTCCTGGATTATCAGATCATTATGGAGAAGAATTTGAAAATTTATACCAGAAATATGAAATGGAAGGTAGAGGTAAAAAAACTATAAAAGCCCAAGAATTATGGAAACATATACTTGAATCTCAAATTGAAACAGGAACACCATATTTACTATATAAAGATGCATGCAACAAAAAATCTAATCAAAAGAATTTGGGAACTATTAAGTCTTCTAATCTTTGTTGTGAAATAGTGGAATATTCTGATAAAGATGAATCTGCTGTATGTAATTTAGCATCGATAGGATTACCTAAATATATTATTCTAGGAGAAGATGGTAAAAATATATTTGATTATCAAAAGTTGGGTGATATGACAAAGCAAATAGTTAAAAATTTAAATAGAGTAATTGATATTAATTTTTATCCTATTCAAGAAACTAAAAAATCTAATCTTAGACATAGACCAATTGGTATTGGAGTACAGGGTTTAGCGGATGTGTTCGCTATGCTAAATATATCTTTTGATAGCAAAGAAGCAAAAAAAATTAATATTAAAATTTTTGAGACAATTTATTATTATGCAATGGAAACATCTATGGATTTATCTAGAAAAAGAGAAAAACAAATGAAAAAATATAAAGAATTACTTTCAAATATAACAGATGAAAACAAGGATGAATTAGAAAAACTAAAAGAATATCTTTTACCTATCGAAGAAGAAATAAACAGAAATAAATTTTTGGGAAGTTACAGTTCTTTTGAAGGAAGTCCATTAAGTCAAGGAATACTTCAATTTGATATGTGGGGGGTAAGTCCGAGTGAAGAATTGAAACCTAAATGGGATAAGTTAGTAAAAGACATTAAAAAATATGGAACGCGAAACAGTTTACTTTTAGCACCAATGCCAACGGCTTCTACTTCCCAAATTTTAGGGAATAATGAGTGTTTTGAACCATATACATCAAATCTTTATATTAGAAGAACCCTCGCGGGAGAATTTATTGTTATCAACGAACATCTTGTTAGAGATTTAATAAAAATAGGAAAATGGAACCAAGAAATAAAGGATAAAATTATTTTTAATGAAGGAAGTATTCAAGAAATAAATGAAATACCAGAAAAAATAAAAAATATTTATAAAACAGTTTGGGAAATAAGTCAAAAAGTATTAATAGATATGTCAGCGGATAGAGGTGCTTTTATATGTCAATCTCAATCACTTAACCTATTCATAGCAGATCCCGACTTTGCAAAGTTAAGTTCAATGCACTTTTACTCATGGAATAAAGGATTAAAAACCGGTATTTATTATTTAAGAACTAAACCAGTTGCCAAAGCGCAACAATTTACTATAGACCCAACTATGAAAAAAGAATTACCTATAAAAGCATGTAACCGAAATGACCCTGATTGTGTGGCGTGCGGTTCTTAAGAAATATAAAAATTAAATAACGGAAACCTGTGATTCCATAATAAATTTTTCATTAAATGATTTTTCATCTTCAATATTAGTTGATTTCATTTGTTCATATAATTTTGAATCAATTAAAAAATTTTCTATATTTTCTCCCCAATTATAATTATTTCTAAATTCTCGAAAAGACAATAAAGTTTCTTTTTTTGTATCATTATTAATATTAATAAAGTTTGATTTTTTACTAATATATCCTAAATTAGAATCTAATTCTATATTTTCAATTATATTATCATAAATTTTATCTATATTTTTTAAAAGATTAATTAATAATATAGGAACTATTATTACAGATAGACATTCTTTTATTAAAGTATAAATTTGATATTCATAATATTTTGAAATTTTTTTTTTTAATTTTTGTTTTTTCTATTTCATTACCATTTTTTAATGAAATTAACTTTATTTTATTCAATAATTTATTATAATTACTATCTTTTAGTTCATTTTTTGTTTCTTTAGTAAAGTTTTTTCCAATTGCAATTATAGAAGCTAATATACCCATATACCATATTACCGGTTTATTATTAGTAATATTAAGATTAAATAAGAGATTCTCATTTAAAATACTTAAAAATAATAAAATCATAAAGAATGAACTAGCCATAAAGATTAAAAACTTAATTATACTTTCTATTACTGGAGTTTTTCTTTCTGCACAAAATTGCTTTGCATAAAAAGACCCTATATTTAATCTTTTATCAAGTTCATGTCTTAATTCATTATAATATCTTAATATCCATCTTGACCTTAAAGACCATTGTCTTGATGAAATTTTTGATGGATAATTATAAAAATTGGGTCCATATTTTAAAACACAAAAAAATATCATATATAAAATAATAAAAGGCATAAAAATAAATGTAAGTAAGATTACTATTAAAATATTAATTTTAATTGATTTTTTTATTTGATATGAATTTTCAAAAATTTTATTATCAACATTATTATTTTCATCAAAAAATGAACTTAATAAACAATAATTAATATTCCATTCCATAAGACTAGAATATAGAAGACTATTCAACTTTGTATTGTAAATATCTATTAAAATATTATCTTTTCTAAGTATCCTTGTATTAATATTATAACAGTTATATTCTTTACCATATTTATCTTTTAAGATATTAATAATTTCATTCCAGGATATTGAATTTATTTGTTTATTATTTATTTTCAATATATTTTGATAAAATTTTTTTATTTTATAATATTTAAAACTATCTATTATAATATTATTGATTTTGATAATAGTATGGATAAAAACAAAAATCATACATGTAATATAAAAAAAATGTGTATTTTTTAAATTTGAGAAATTTAAGTAATCATTAATTTCTTTTTCTTCATTTTTAATATTTAATAAACCCCGATAATCAATACAAAGAAATAGGAATATAATCAAAAAATAAAGAAATAATGATGTAATAACATTAAAAATTTGTATTGAGATTATAGTAAAATATCCTTTATAAATAAAAAAATTATAAATATTTATTAAATCATTATCAGTTAGATTTTTTTTATTATTTAAGTTTTTTGATACATAATTATCATTTTTTTCTTCTAAAAGTTCATAATACATATATTTTCAATTATAAGTATATTTTAAATTATTTTGTTAAAATAATATATATATATAATTTATAATGACAAATAGAAATATATTTCAATATAAACCTCAGGGAATAACAAATATTTTTGCTCCGTATGTTCTATTGGGTAATCAACATTCTCATTCGATTGACGCCAGTAATAGCGACCAACTTAATAATTTAGCTAATATCCCAAAGGTTAATTCTCAAAAAAAAAAAATGGAAAGAGAAAATAAGTTAAATGAGGGAATCGGGGATTACATACAACAAAATTTTAATAGTTTAATGATGGAAGGAATGGATTACAATTATGAAGATTTAGAAAATAATCCAATAAATAATAATGCGAGAGGATTAAATACTGCTCCTTTTACACCTACAAAATTAGATTGTAATTTAAATCCATCGCAAAAAGGATGCGGAGGAAGTAATACTGGAACTGGAGGAAGTAATACTGGAACTGGAGGAAGTAATACTGGAACTGGAGGAAGTAATACTGGAA
>MDSY01017680.1_pt1 | contig 14209 bp, 11 predicted proteins | sample 811131 | NCBI WGS metagenome assembly MDSY01 (sample SAMN05326643, study PRJNA326480) | marine metagenome | isolation source: seawater | place: Atlantic Ocean: South West | collected 2010 | reverse complement strand
CCAACTTCATTTTGATTTCGGTTTCATTTTCGAGTCGCGTGCCCCCGCTGCCCGGCATCATTCTTTCCTCGCGCCGCGCCGTGCCAGGGCTCCGGCGGCATGCGCGCGGAGTCTTTGTCTTTGTTCCGCAGTTTGTTCCGCGCCTCGCGCTTGATGCCCACGTCCAACCGAGCCGCGTTCGTACGCGCCAAGGTCAGGGCCGAGTACGAGTTGCATCGATTGGAAAGCGATGGTGAGAGACTCGATTTCTTGCTCAAGGTTGGTGAAACGCAGTTGGAGAATATCGTCGAACAAGCGGAACACTTAACCAAGACGTTCGCGGACCCGCAGGTGCATAGCAGAGTATAGGTATACGTGGGTAGGCAAAATGAATGGAGACGCTGTTGCTTTGCAGCGCTTCTACTTATACATCCCTATCTCCTTGATTTCTAAATCGAAGTCGCCATTCTCTTTCAGCACCATGAGTCCAATCTCGCAAACCGCGTTCGCCTTGAGCGGCCCGCGCATCACCGCCCGGCCCATGCGCTCCGGCCGGTCAAACGCGGCGAACGGTATTTTCACCCTATGGAATTGCTGGAATTGATCGGTACACCCCACTTTAAACGCGGCTTTGAAGTTCACCTGCGTGGTCATGCACTCGTCGTCCTTGGCGACGAAGAGGATTTGCTTAGTAGACGTAGCGTCATCGCCGGCTCGCGCGTCGACGTAGAAGCCGTCAAACTGCGATAAGTCAACCCCTGACCCCAAACTACACCGGACGGACGCAAAGCCCCCGTTGTTGTCCGGCCTCACGGTTCCCGAGAACCGCGCGAACGCCTCTCCTTTTTCGTTCGTGCTGGGGGTCATGTTGCCGGAAGAAAGCCCTCCCATCACCCCATCGTGCATGTTGCGGAATTGTTCCGCTGTTTTTGAGACTTGCGCGAAATCAAACAGCGCCGCCGTCGGCGTTTCCACGATTGGCGCGGAAGCCCCGGTTGTTTTTTCTTCAGGTGCGTTGCTCTCGTCACTTCCATCCGTCATGGCTTCAAACACCCGCGGTTCGTCTATCGGGGGTTTGATCAATAAATCAACCACGTCGTCCAAAGCGCGTCGCAGCGCCCACGCGCTCTTTTCGTGCATGCGCTGTTCCGATAAATTTTCTTCACCAGATCCATCCTCGATCGCTTCGCTCTCCGCCACCGCGTCTCGTAGCCTCTTTTTTATTTGCTCGCTCGTGACCCGGCCGTCCCGCGCGATGCTCAGCGCGGTTTGCTTGTACAAACGCGAACACTCCTTGGCGTTTCCTTTGTTGTACAAAGGGGCACCGTACTTGATGGTTGATGTGATGCTCAACACGACAGAGTCGGCGACGGATGGCTCGAGGGAGGCGCGCGCAGACCCTCGGGATGGGCGGGACATCGCGGGTTTGCTCAACACGGGAGATAACGTTCTGCGTGATGTACCGGCGAAGGAAGCGGTGCGAGCGGTGAGGGCCGCTGAGGCGGCGTGCGCGGCGCGCATAGCGTTGTATCAACGAAAGACGTGGCAAAAGGATGTCGTAAGTCAGTGACAACTGGCATATTATAATTTTTGGCGTGTGTAAGTGAAGTCTCAACGAACTGTGCGAAATTTCATTACAACTCCTCCTCCTCTCACCCCAGGATTGCCTTTTTGATCTCCACGTACGCCTTCTCCAGGTCATCGTTGACGATCACATTGTCGAAGAACCCAGCCTCCTCCGTTTTCGCCATTTCCTTGGTAGCGTTGGCCATTCGCACGACGATGGAATCTTCTTTTTCTGTCCCGCGGCCGCGCAACCTTTTTTCAAGCTCATCAATCGACGGAGGCGACACGAATAAAAAGATAGCATTCAAATCGCTCTTCTTGACAATCTCAGCCCCCTGGACGTCGATGTCCAGAATGCATATCTTGTTCTGCTCCGAGACGGACTTCACCGACTGCACTGAGGTGCCGTAGATGTTCTCGTGCACGCGCGCGTGTTCGAGAAACTCGCCGTTCGCAATCTGCGTCTCCATCACAGATTTCTCGGCGAAGTGGTAATGCACGCCGTTCTCTTCCCCGGGTCGGGGGCCTCGAGTGGTGTGACTCACGGAGAACCCGAACGTATCAGGGAACTCGACCATTAGCTTCGTGATTATCGTGCCTTTACCCACGCCGCTGGGGCCGCAGATCACAACGGGGCGCGGAGGGGATGCCATGTTTTGGTTTTGGTTTTTTGGTTTTTGTGGGATCTAATCGATGTCAATCAATCAAATCTCTCCCCTTGTCAAGCCGATTCGTTCCTCCTTCGTCGGTTCCCCCGCGTTGAACGTGAACCGGTCCGCGTTGTCCAGCGAGTCCTGGTTCGCGCGGGCGAGGTCGTTCTGAAGCTTGCGGATGTGCGCCTTGCGCGACTCCTCGTACTGCAGGGGTTGGGAGGTGAGAAATGATCAGGGTCGCGTCGTCAGACTACGAGAGGAGGCGGAGGAGGGTGTAAGATGCAAGGGTTCAAGCGCGTTTTATTTCGAACATTGTGTCCCCACTTACCTCGTCTTTGTCCTCGGGCTTGAGCTCGATGCGACTGGGCTGCCTCCTCAACATCGGGCGGTGGCAGAGTGGTGATGATGAGGCGACCGCGGGACAAAAGGTGTAAAGGTCTAAAAATTTGAAGTGCAAAAATATTTTCGAACGCGAGCGTGCACCTGGCACGTTGGACGTGACGACCAGTCCAAGTCGCGCGGCGGGCGACGAGGTCTACAACGAACATATCTACACGGTGTTAACAGGTGTGATGGGTGACGATACTGTCGATGATGAAGCCCTGGCGCGCGCGCTCGCTTACCAGGAGGAGGCGCACGCGTACGAGTTGGGCATCGAGTATCCGACGTTTCGAAAACAAAAACGAAAGGCGAAAGGCTCCTCGGATGGAGTGAAGAAACAACAAGTGACGGTGAAGCCTCCTTCGGATGGACCATCGAAACCCAACGCCCCCCCAAGTGTGACCCTGGCGCACCTCATCGACTACGAGCTCATCACACCTGGCCCTGATGTGCTGACCACGAGTTACTGCGACCAGGTGACTACTGCTGAGCTCACCAAACTTGGTACGATCATGTGGCGAGACTCCAAGTACCAAAGCGTTTCCGCGTTTTCCGTGGCGTTCAAAAGAAGTATAAAACCCGACCGCAAAGCGGACGACGGGTGGAAAAGCGTGCGGTATATAGGGGTTGGATCAGAGAACAATGAGTCAAAAGATGGCATACTATTAGATGTGCTGAAGAAACAGCTGTTGGGTGATACGGGAAAAGAAAAGGCGGACGTCGTTCTCGCCGGCGACGGCGCCGTTGGATCCGTAAAGTTGATGAACGCTAAGCTGGACGAGGAGAAAGCGAAACGAGAAGCGTTGAAACCGAAACCGCCATCGAAACCGCTGAAGCCCAAACTGCCTAAACCGGTCAAGCCAAAGAAACTGAAACCTGAGGTCCCTATCAAACCGAAGAAACCAATCCCGCCCCCGATCGACCGCCCCCGACGCGAACGCAAAGCCCCGACGCGCATGGGCGTAAACACGAGCGACTTGCAGATGGTTGAGTGCGTGGAGTATGACGAAGGTTCTGTAGGAGCAAACAATCATGGCAGAAAGAAAAGCACCCAGCCTTTCTCCCTCACATGTTCATGCCAAGCCCAAGCCCTGATGGACTTCCACTCGCACTTGAGCTCGGACACGGAGATCATCGGGTTTCTGGGCGGCACGTGGGACGCCCAAAATAAGAAACTAAAAATAACCCGAGCGTTACCCGCGCGGCGTCTTTTAAGCGACGACGCGAACGTTGAGGTGGAGCTGGATCCCGCTTCGGTACCAGAAATATGCGAAAAGCTAGACAAAAACAACGAAAAAGTCGTAGGGTGGTACCACTCGCACCCGCTGTTTGCCATACATCCAAGCCTACGGGACTGCGAGAACCAACTCAATTACCAGAATCTGTTCAACGACGAAGGCGACGACGAAAATAATAAAGTGCCTTTCGTTGGGGCTATTGTGGGCCCGTACTTTGGAAGTAACCCAATCGCGGAAATCAACTGGTTCCACGTGGACGAGAAGTGTGTCGACGAGGGGCTTCTCGCGGCGGGTGTGACGGGGCAACCCAGGGGGCTTAAGTGCGGCGCAGAGGAGGCGGTGGAAGACACGGCGAAGAACGCGCTTCGAATGATTGACACGCTCCATTGTTTACAGAAAGACGTCTTGGCTTTGTCCGACGTGTTCGGAACAGGCGCGGAGCGATTCGACCGCGTTGATTTGGACAAGCCGTGGGGGGGTGAAAAAATAACGCGCCTGGAGAAACTGTGTGTGAGCTTGAAAAGTAGGTTACCCAAAAATACTCATTCGGAGACGTTCGTGGACACTATAAAAAAACGAATGACAGAAACTTGGACGTAGCTATTTATGTATTGATATCTATTCATATACTCATGCTAGTCATCCAGCACCCTAAGCGCCACTTTACCGTTCGTCAGTTCCCGCAACGTCACACGCAACGCCTCTGCTTCTCCTTTCTCTAATTCGATAAATACGAAGACACTGCCGTCCTCCGGGAACTCTTCATCCTCCTTCGTCGCGGCGTGTTTTTCGATGGCGCGGTAGATGGAGCCGAGGTGATCAGGACTCGACGCTGTTATCATGGCGTCGACGAGTTTTGTTTTTCGAACCGCGAATTCTTTTCCCGTATCCAGACACTCAGCCGCTGCGCCTCCGTACGCGCGTATCAACCCGCCCGTACCGAGCTGCGTGCCTCCGTAGTACCTGGTTACTACTACGCATATGTTCTCAAAGTTGGAACCTTCGATTGCGCTGAAAATAGGTCTTCCTCCCGTCCCCCCGGGCTCGCCGTCATCCGAGAACCGATATTCGTCGCCGCATTTATACGCGAAGCAGTTGTGCGATGCGCTAGGGTCAGCTATCTCGTCCACGAATCGCATCGCGGCGGTGGGGGTGTCAACACCGCACGCGTTGGCTACGAACTTTGACTTTTTCACTTCCAATGTAGCGGATACAGATTCGGTTAAGTGTAGTTTCGCTTCGTGAGGTACCACCTGGTTGTCAGCCGAAGCGGAGGCGCGTAGCTGGCGCCACGCGGAGACACGAATGCGGCCCACGCCAGCGCACGGAGGCAGCCGCCTATGAGGGGATGCCAGCACGCACCGCACGCACCGCAACATCAGCATCGCGACTAAAAGTGGGGACAGAAACCAAAATCGGTGGCCAAAAATCGCCGACAGCGCCACCTCAGCCCAGAATCACTTGCCGATATAGTCACTCCGATTCGCACACGCACGGCGGGCGAAAGCGAGAGGGAGAGAAAGGGGAGGAGTCGCGCCTGCCTCGTATGTCGGCCACGATGTCTCAGGTGACGACCGCGGGATGCGTCGCGGGCGTCGCCTCGGGCCGACCGAGTCAAACTCGAAGAATCTCTAATCGGTTTGCGTCTCGGGACGGCACCGGGCGTTGGACACACGTTACGCCCTCACGGCAGGCTTGGCACACGAGCACGCACGCGGCCGCGTCCACGACAGCGGTTGGGGTTAGTGTCTTGGCGAGGGAGCTGACGGAACCTACGGACGTACCGAACACGGACTTACCGGACGAAGCGGTTGGTGCGTACGCGGAGCGCATGAAGGCACGCCTCGCACTAGAGGCTGAGATGACTGCATTGGAATTTGACTCGGTTTGGGTGACGGACGCGAACTGCCGAGCCCTTGTCACTGGAGAACCCACGATTGACGACAATACCGTACGCGTACGAACGCCTCGACGAAGGACCGGTTATGTGGCCAGCGAAAGCGACAAGAAGAAGGAGGCTGAGTTGTTGAAGTCTGCTGAGGAACGGGCGCATCCGAATGCAGACGTTTACGAGTACCAGGACTTTCGAAAATCTGCAATCAAACAACTGTACCCGGTTATAGCGCCCGCGTTGGTGCCACGTGGCGATTTTGTGGACTACCACAACGAGACGGCTTTGAAAAACGGCTGCCAAGCGCACATCGCCGCAGTGACAGCCAGTCTCGCGAAAATCCCACAAGCTCTCTCTGACGTCACTCCACTTGACGCGGCGCGTAACTTGATCGAGTTGAAAAACGCAAACAAAAATACTTTCGACGTCTGCAAAGCGGTTACGGAAAACCCAGAATTGTTGCTCAAGACCCCAAAACCAAGAAACGACCCTGATTACGTGAAACGTGCGATGGAGCGAAGAAAAAGAGAAGCCGCAAACGCAGTCAACTTATCAACAGCCAGGGTAAACGCCAGGGTGCTTATGAGTGAAGACTCGAATAATAAAAATAAAAAACCTTCCATCGACGGCCGCACCGACGGAAAGTACGTAGTCGGTGGAACCTTGAAAGGCACAAGCACGCGGGCTGGGGATTTGTGTGTCCGGTTCTGGAATCTCTGGGGGGGCAGTTCAGCGTGTCGCAAAGTGGTCACGGAAAGCGCAAGAGGTAGCATATACCGCGACCCGTCGCAAGTGGAATCGAAAGTCGTTCGGCTCGATTTATTTTTACCATTTATAGACTCGCCCATGCTGTTACACAGAGCGCCCCAGCTCCTGGAAATGGACACCCTAGAGTTGGTCACGGGAATTGTTAAAATGAAAGGTGTGTTGCCGGGGGGTGATATAGGCAGGCTGTTGGAGCTGGCACCTGAGTTGTTGCTGTGTAGTACGGAAACGCTGGAAGCGTCCGTGACCGGTATTTGCGCGGAACTCGTCGAGAAAAGAAATAACGCAAATCACAGAGCGGTTTATGACGCCGTGGCGAGCGTGGTGCAAAACGGAGGCGCCGCGAGTCTATTAGCTCGAGGGAAGAAGGAACCCGTGGTCACGGTGACGGAAAAAGCCAACGTGCACTTCGAAGGGTAAAGGAATTGAGCGTAAAATAGTAGCCCAAATATTAAACATTTTATGAAGTCCCATCTCCCCAGTTCGTATTTCATTTCGCGCGCGGCGAGCGCCCTTCGCTCGCGCAGCACCGCGAATATAACCTTATCACTTCTGTTTATCCCCCATCCCGCACGGTACCCGCTTGGGTTTCTTCGCCGCGCTGCCGGGCGCGGGCCTCGCCGTTTCCGGCCGCGCGCGTGGAATTTTGCTCTTGCCCAGTTTTGATTTTTCAGCCTCAGCCTCTCTCAATCTTTTGTCCTTCAAGCGCTCCCCTCCCGGCGCGGCGGACTTGGGCCGCTCTTTTCCGGCGTTTTCGGAGGTACTTCCACTCTTTTTATCTTCCTTCTTCTCTTCTTTCTTCTCAAGCGTCAAGCCGCTGGTGATGTTCCGCTTGGCGCCGCCGCCTCTGCCGCCCCCAAGCTCTACCGCGTTGACTTGCGCGGCGAACTTCAGGGAGCACAGCGATTCCTCCGCGCTCGGCGCTTCGGGGTTGATGTTGACGAACATAAGTGTTTTGCCGTCCCCGCCGAGGCAGGGTTGAAGGATGTAGGTTAACTTGGAGTTACGGTACGGGACGTGTGTCTGCTTGTTGGACAGCGCCTGGAACACGTCTCCGAGGCACGACAGGCTTTTGTTAATGGCGCACGCTTCTTTTAGTCTCGCGCCTTCAGCTCCACTTCGCCCTACTCTTTCACTCCCAGCCAAGTCAACAAGGTTGAGACATCCATGCAACTTCGACCCAGATCCTACGTGCTCGCCTGTAATATAAAGCATGAAAATCGTGTGCGACCGGGAACTCACTGCGTTCATCTGTGTCGCTTCCACGGCACGCGCATTGGAAGCGCGTCGCACTAAGTTCGCAGCCGCTTCCACCGATAACACGGGTTCGCGTCGGACCCCGGAAACTTCCGTAACGCCCTTCGGGGTGTGTACGATTGCGTGCTTGTCGCTGTGTCCTGACCCCGCATTCAATAAATCCCGCACCTGCTCGTTGTAAATCTCAACGTAGCTCGCGTGCATTTCGTAGGTCCACCCTTTTTGTTTGTTCTTTTCAGACGCCTCCACGATTTTCGCCACGGCCCTGGGGATAACGCCTCGCAACTCGCTGGTTTGTCCTTGCTCGCCGAGCATGGTGTGCGTCTTGCCGCTGCCTGTTTGGCCATAAGAAAACAAACAAACTTTGTACCCATCCAAGGCGGATTGCACCAACTGGCTCACCTCTTCAAACACCTCCGCTTGTGTGCTTTCGGAGGAAAACACGCGGTCAAACTCAAACCCGACCGGTGAGGTTTCATTTGGGTTTTTAGAATCGGTTTTCGTCAAAGTTACGGACGACCCGTCCGCCGGGCATTGCACGATCGCGGTGTCCGAAGTAGTGGGTCGTACGCGGCAAAACACACGGACGTTCCCTCGGAGTTCCTGGATCTGGTTGTGTAACGCACGTCGGACCGCATCCGCATCAAGCGCTTGCGATTCGAGCTCCTCGATACGTCGCAACCTCTCCTCCGCGACTTTTTTGTGCGTCTCCATATCCGTCGCGACACGTCTCGCAACCTCCGCGGCTTTCGTGGCTTTCACCAGCCGGCTCGTCAAAGCCGTGGCGTCCTTCGCGGACATGTCGTGTTGCGTTGATAGGTTCTCGAACTCCGCCGCGGCTGCTAAGCGTTGTTCTTCAGTCAGCTCCTCGCCGTCGTCGCCGATACCGGCCGCCGCGCGTAGCGCTCGGAGCTCGGCGTCCATGTCAGCCTTTTCGGATGCAGCAGCTTTCAATGCTTCGTTGGCATTTTCTTTCTCAACCTCCATCGCCTGCGCGGTCTCCTTGGCTTCCTTCTCAAGACGATCGACTTCTTTTTGCTCGTTCTCGAGCTGCGCGACGACGTTTTGTACTCTGGCTTCTGCGGAAGTGGCTTGCTCAACCAGCTCCGTGTGCCGCAGCAGGGACTCCGACATCTCCGCCGCGACCGCCGCGTTTGCCGCTTCAAGTGCGCCGAGCTTTTCAACCGCGTCAAGGCTTTCTTGCTTGGCCAACTCGATTTGCGCATTCAGCTGTTCCACAGTCTCCACGTGCTCACTCTCCGCAGCACGTAAAGCAGTACGGAACTGTTCAAGTTGAGCATTCATATCATCCGCCGTTTGCTTAGCGGTTTCACGCTCAAGCACGAGCGCGTTACCGGCTTCCTCCTCCGCCGCCGCTACTTTTTCAGCCAGCTCAGTTCGAAGCTCTTCCAGTTTTTTCTCAGCTTCACCCGCGGCGTCAAGCGCCTTCTCACGTTCCTGCTGCACTGCACTCGACGTCTCGCCCGCGGCCAGTTCTAGCTTCTCAACCACCTCTGCGGTTTTCTGCTCAATAGAAGCCTGCGCGTTTAATAGTTTCTCATTCAACTCGGCGATGCGCGCTTCGGCGTCAGCCTTTTCCTGTTCGAGTTTTTCCTTCAGCGACTCCACCATCGCTTCGGCTTCGTCCGCCGCCGAGTCCGCCTCCTCAACCGCCGCCTCCGCAGTTTTCTTCGCCGCTTCCGACGCCTTTGCGGCTTTCAATTCGGCCTCTTTCACCAGCTTATCGCACTCAGACTTCGCCTGTGCAACCTCCAAAGCGGCTTTCTCTTTAGCCGCCTCCACCGCCGTGGTCTTTTCCACGAGCATCTCTTGCTTCGCATTTTCGTGCCGTGCTTCGGCGAAGCGTAAATCCTCCCTGGCTTGCTGTCGGGCTTGCTCCGCCGTAGCCGCCCCACCCAACAACGCGTCCTTCCGCTCCTCCTCCGCTTTCGCAACCCGCGCTCTCTCCTCCTTGACATCTGCCATGAGCTGCGCTTGTTGCGTCAGAAGCGCGTCCGCGCGGTATTTGTTTTCGCTCGCCTCGAGTTTGAACTGGTTGATTTCAGCACTTACTCTTACCCGTTCCTCTCTGCGATCGTTGGAGACGTTTTCGAGTTCCACAGCAATACGCGCAGACGCATCCTTTGATTCCTTTAAATCGCCTCTCAGCGTTTTCATGTCTGCATCTCTTTCCGTCAACTCGTTCTTCAGGTTTAGAATGGTTTTGTTCAGTTTCTCGACTTCCGCTGATTTCGCGCCGAGGTTTCCGTTCATTTCGTGTTGGGCGTCTTCTTGTTTCCGTCTCTCTTGACTTAATGACTCCTTAAGCGACACCACCTCCACATCAGTTCTCGACAGTTTCTGCTCCAAGTCGTCGCACTTAGCGCGCGTGTCCGTCAGCGCCTTCGTAAGATCCAACTCCGTTTCTTCGAACCGCAACTTCTCGCGGCTCAGCGCTCTCTGTGCGGATTCCAGCGTCGTTTCAGTCTCCGCCAACCGTTCCGTTAAACTGCTCCGCGCGGATTTCAGACCAACCTCCGCCTCCTCCGCGCTTGAGGTTAAAAGCTTATTCTGCACCGTGAGCTTCTCGATCTTCTCAATGTGCGTTCGAATGTTCAGCTCCATTTCGCTCTTTTGCTTTGTCATCAGATTTCGCGTCTCGGCGACTTCCTCGATTTTCGCGCGAATCTGAACCTCCAGCGCTTTGCGTTCGGCGGCGTAGGAGGACTCTCCATTCTCACGGTCCCTTCTGATCGCCGCGGTCTCACGTTCAGCGCGGGATAAAGCTTCCCGTGTCGTTTTCAAGTCATCCCGCACTGTTCTTAATGACTCTTGAGATTCCTCGTGCCTTCTGCGCAAGTTACTGAGCTCGACGTTTTTAGCCTCCAAGTTGTCCTCTGCGGATCGCTTTTCGAAGTCGAGCTTATCGGTCAAGGATTTGACTTCTTGAGTCAAGGACTCGTTGTGAGATTTTACCTCAAGCACACACGCATCTCCCTTGGCTTGTGTAGCCTTCAACTCCTTCTTCGTGCCTTCTAATTCAGCAACAGTTGCGTTGGCACTCGCGTTGGCGCTTTCGCATTGCATCCTCAAACCTTCCAACGATTGCGCTTTGTTTTGCTCGGCACGCGCGACGTCTTCCACTAAATTCTCTTTCCGAACCAAACTCTGCTGCAAGCACTGCTTCAGGTTATTGATCGCCACCCGAGCTTCTTCCTTCACTGCTTTCATGTCATACCCCTTCAACGCCTTGGGGCGCCAGTGTAGGCACTTCTCTAAAACCTCCACAAACTCGGGATCCTCAAAGTTTTTGACGTTCAAAAGACGGACGGAATCTTGTTGGCTTTGATGGGACCCGACATCGAACGGGTCTTCGCCGCCGAACATCTGCTCTTCCATCGATTGTTCAGTGGTTCCTCGTCCGTGCGTCTCCGCGATCGCGGGCATCTCCGACAACGCGCTCCCAGACCCGCCAACCCCGTGCTGCCGCATCATGCTTTCGCGTTTCACCACGTTCAGCCGCGCTCGGAACGAGTTGAGATCCGCGACGCCCGCGGGTCTGGTGGAGGCGAGTTTGGTGGGTGAGGTTGGGGCGGATCGTACACCGAAGTCGCCCCGCGCCGTGGCGGGTCGGGTAGCCCCAGAACCGTTGTTCAGGTTGGGGCGCAAGCCGGTGGGGGCCGCCGCGGTGGGGGCGCCGAAGCGAGACTTCGACGACGCGGTGGGTTTCATGTGCGCGGGGACGCCGACACCGCCTTGAGACGCAGACAAGTTCTCCTTGTCGTACGCATCGGTAGGGTCCATGGTTCAATGCACCCGCGTGACTCCGACACTCGGGAGACACGGGATGTACGAAGGGACTTGCGCGTCGAACTGCGATACGTACAGGCGTGCGTCGAGCGCGCGCACCAATGCGCGCGTTCCCCTTTCCGAGAGGGGAACGCGAAAATCGAAACGTTTGGCAAGAAAAACGTTTTTGGCTTTTGCAACTTTTTTGGCCATCGTCTCGATGAGTTGCGAATCCCCGATTGCTCCAGATTCTGCGCGCCAAAAAAGTGGTTCACGAGTTAATAGACGGTCAGATGAGGGACTCGAGCCAAAAAAACACAATTCTGCCAACTGTGCAGAGATATTCTCAGCAAAGTCTTCTTGGCCGTGCCGAATGGAAAAAGTCGAACGCGTGCAGCCTCGCCAGGACATACCGTGACGCGAGAACGGAGGGTTCCACGCGTGTGCGTTCGGTGGGTAGCTTTAGCGGTAATTCAGTGAAGAGTAGCACTCGAGTATAGGTGCGTCGCGTGGCGTCGACTGCATCTCCCACGCGGTTTCCGTCTTCTAAACGCGTCGGTTTCATTCGTCGTTTTTCCCCGCGTTTCTCCGCGCCTCGGAGTTTTCCATTGAGAAGCACCTCATGGTGGAGCGTATGCAACGCACGATGCGACGGTCTCAAGCACCCTTTCTCCTCGAATTACGTTTCTCAAGCATGTGAACTGACATGTCGCATGCCTTCTCCCCTGACTCGCCTTACCACACAGCGTCACCGCTAACGTCTCCGGCCGCCGCCTGTCTGACTCGGCACTCTTCAGTGAGGTTGCTTTTTCGAACGCGGTTAACAACAAACCATTGCTAATTTATTGCAAGGCAGAAGCACTTTAGAAAATGGGCTCCGGCGCGCAGGCAACTGTCAACCCTAGCCAGCCCGATTCTGGCCACCCCGACGACACTTTGTTAATCGTCGGCGGGTACACCGATATCGACCTTCTGGCGCACACGCCGTGCGTTAAGAGCCACGACGTGGTGACGTGTTTGGGCGCTGATCAATCGGGTGACCAAAACTTGAACGTGAATCTGGCCGATATAGCTCAATTGAAATCAAAGCTGAAAACGGGTGTGCACGTGTTGCGTTTGTGCGGCCGAACAGGGAGTTTGACGCACCTTTCAACAAACTCTATCGGCCCGAACGTCGCTTTCATCTGCAAATCGCCAGTTAATGACCGGTTGTTGTACGCCTCGACGGAGAGATCGACGACGAAGGTGAAATCATCACATTGAGATTACGAAGCGATTTCACTTTAGAGCAATTACACAGAACTAAAGCCGGCGGCCGCTCCACCTGTTACTTAAACTTCAACAAATCCAAGCAGTGGCTCATGGCGATCCACTACTGGGACGCCAAGATTTCCTGTTTCGATCTGGAGAAGGAAACGGGGAGGCTAGGGGACTCGCCCCGGAGTGTGTTGATGCAGGAGGGCGCTAAGTACGTCGACGAAACCAAACCGACGCGTGAGGAGCACTGGCAGTACCGCCAAAAGTGGCCACACAGCCATTGCGTGGTCACCGAGCCTTATCACGGCTTGATTCACTTCGTCGTGGATTTAGGTTTGGACCGGGTGTTCGCGTACCGGGTCGATTCAACGAAAGGCACTTTGGTGCAGAAGGGGAGCATCAAGCTGCCGAAGGGCAAGGGGCCGCGGCATTTAGTTTTTCACCCGACCCAAAAAGCTGCGTATCTCGTCAACGAACTGGACAGCACGGTGTCTTGCTTCAAAGTCAACCTACCGTCTCGGTGGGTGGTGAATTTAAACGGACCTGGAGTTGAGGAGAATAACGAAACCGATTGCGAAGAACAGGGCGCCGTTCTCGAGCTCACCGCCAACGTGTCATCTTTACCCGAATGCGAGCAAGGCAAGAGCGTGATTTCGCCGCAAGGTATTTGGAAAGCCAAGAGCCACTCATCGGAAATCAGGATGCATCCGAACGGCAAATTCTTCGTGGTGGGCAATAGAGGGCACGACAGCGTCGCGACGTTCGAGGTGACTGACTTCACAACTGACAAACAGTCTGAAAAAACTTCAGGGGGAATTTCTCTGGTGAACATCACGTCAAGCGGCGGCGAGTGTCCGCGGAACTTCAACTGGGCGGGGAACGGCAGGTACTTGGTGGTGGGGAATCAGAACTCGAGTACGATGTGCGTGTTTGGGTTTGACGCGGAAAAAGGACAGGTGTCGCGCACGCCGGTTTTCAGCTCGCAAGTAGCGTCGCCCAACTACGTGTTTTCGCAGCCGTTTTCTGACTCAGTTTTTGACCATGGGAACGACGCAACGGTGGAGGATGCGATGCTGGTGGAAGACGCGGTGGAGACGCCGCCCAGGGACGTGGAAGTGGCGGTCGCGATTCCGGCGTAGCGAGCGAAGTTTCGGAATTAATACGCACTGTTAAAACACTGAGTAGACATCAGACTCCCGTGGAATACAAGGCAAGGTTCTAGCCGCTCTAGTTAGCTCGATGTTCGAAAGAAAAAACGTTCTGTTAAAACACTATACGAATGGAACGTGTGTCCACATGTTTCCAGTCGTCGGGCAGCCGTTCGCTACTGCCCAGTTATACAACTCGGGATGTAAACCTTCCGAGTGCATGAGCGTTTGCCGGCTCCACGGGCAGCCGTTGCGCGTGCCCACTGCAGAATATCGAGGTGCCCT
>MDSY01026343.1_pt1 | contig 14212 bp, 15 predicted proteins | sample 811131 | NCBI WGS metagenome assembly MDSY01 (sample SAMN05326643, study PRJNA326480) | marine metagenome | isolation source: seawater | place: Atlantic Ocean: South West | collected 2010 | reverse complement strand
TGATACGGAGATTATCTTGTCATCGATATCGGTAAAATTCGAGATGTAATTTACATCATAGCCACTCTTCCTTAGCCACCTAACGATTATGTCGAATGCTATTGCCTGCCTGGCGTGTCCAATATGACTCGGGGAATAAGGAGTAATCCCGCATGCGTAGATTCCAATTTTACCTTCTTCTAAGGGGGTGAAAACCCTCTTCGAACGAGACCTGGTATCATATACCCTGAGCGTCATTACCCCTTCTAGCGGGCCGATGGTCATCAACCTCTCGCAGCCTCAACGAATGCGGAAAACAATTGTTCATGCCCCTTACGCTCGGGATGCCATTGAACTCCCATGCAGAATTTCTTATCGGTTCTTTCTACTGCCTCGATCAAACCATCGTGTTGTGCGACGGCCGATATTGACAATTTTCCAGGGTCTGCGACGCCTTGGTGATGAGTCGAGTTTACGATGAATGATCTTCCCATTATCTGCTCAAGCAATGACCCCTCTTTCGCGATCACAGAATGGTCCGTAGAGGTTCCGTCATATCCCCCATGCCCTTCATGTCCAGGGGTGTCATCCAGGTGCTGATGGAGACTTCCTCCATGTGCGACGGAGAGAATTTGCATCCCTCTGCAAACTCCCAACAATGGCATGTCTATTTCTAATGCCTCTGAAATAAGTGCAATTTCTGTTTCATCTTGTTTAGGGTAAAATTCCACTGTCATTGGACCAGCCTCCTGATTGTAAAGAGCTGGAGATATGTCGGGACCGCCGGAAACAATCAATCCGTCAATCATATCCAATAGCTTCGTAGTATCGACTGCCGGAGGGATAATCATGGGAATGCCCCCAGAAATTTCTATCATGGATACGTATGCTGATGGGAGAATTGCTGCGTGTCTATGCCAATTGCCGTAGGCTGTTTCACGCATGAAGCAAGTTACGCCGATTATTGGCTTCAATCAAACACCCGAAGATTCCCTGAGTATGCGGGCATGCCTGAAGGATTTAATACCAGCTACCAGAAAAATTGAGCCTATTATTAGTAGGGTGAATAATGAGGTGACAGTTAGGTTGGAGTCGGGAACTCCCATTGCCACGACCATTGCAATCGGCATGATTACCATAAGAAGTGCAAGAACCATTGATGCGTGCATGAGGTGATGACGATTTTCTGGCATCCTTTCTGATAGTAATCCTAGAAGCATCAGGGGAACTCCCATGAATGATGGGATCAATGCAGTGACTGAGGATTGGCCAGATATGATGTACATTGCGATACCAAAAATTGCGAGTATAGAGCCGAGGATTTTAGCCAGATCAGGTACAGACCTTCCGAAGAATAAGAACGTGTCTTCCATAAACGGCCCTAGGTGGTGTTGCTTATGACGTTCTCTATATTCGGCTCAGGGAAAATGACCTCTAATCAAACAAGGTCCGATAGTGATGATTTCCAGATCCTGGCTTTTCCTGTTCTGTTTTTGGTCTTATCATGAATCTCCAAATCCCTAGCCACGATCTGTTCCCAGAGTAGTTCAGCAACGTCAAGGACCTCCATATCAGCTCCGACAGCGTCTAAGCCATCTTTTACCATTACGGAGCAGAAAGGACAGCCTACAGCCACGGTGTCGCAACCAGTCTCGGCAATCTCTGCTGCTCGAATCTCATTTACTCTCTTATCAGCATCTTCCTCCATCCACATTTGGGCCCCTCCCGCACCACAGCAGAATGAGTCTTTGCCATGCCTTTCGGTTTCTTTGTCGACCCCTCCAATGACCGATCTTGGGGCATCCAAGATATCTCCAATCCTTCCCAAGTAGCATGGATCATGGAAAGTGATTGACCGTCCATTCTTCTCTGCCTCTGGGAGCTTTCCTTCCTTCTGTAGCTTTGCTATAATTTCAGAGTGATGGAAAACCTCCAGATCATCTCCTCCGAAGTCTCCATACTCCTTGCCCAGCGTGTGGAAACAATGGGGGCATGAAGCCACAATTCTCTTGACTCCTAATTCTTGGAACGTCGACATGTTTGTCTCCGCCAGCATTTGGAAGAGATACTCGTTGCCCGCTCTTCTAGCTGGATCCCCAGAGCATCCTTCTTGCATACCAAGAATTCCCACATCGAGTCCTGCTTCTTTGAGAAGGGATATTGTCGACCTTGCTACTTTCTGATTCCTCTCGTCGAAGCTTGCCGCGCAACCAACGAAGTAGATGTACTCTGCTGGCTCGCCAATTTTCACTCCTAAGTCAGAGGCCCAATCTGCTCTCTCATGCGCACCAAAGCCGTATGGGTTAGATGCAGACTCTATGTTGCCCATGGCAGTGTTAAGTACTTCTGGATACTCCATGGTTTCCATCATCGCATTTCTCCTGAGATCTGTGAGCTTTGGAACGTGTTCAATGTACAGTGGGCAGACATCCACGCAAGCGTTGCAGGTTGTGCATGCCCAAACAGCCTCTTCTGTAATCCTCTCAAGAATTGTTTCTTCGGGCTGGTTCCCTGAAAGAAGAATTGGGGCATGCTCATTCGCGTAGTTTCTGACATCGTGGATAACCTGCATGGGATTGAGTCCCTTTCCTGATGCATATGCGGGACAAACATCCTGACACCTAGCACACGACGTGCATGACCATCCGTCGATTAGTTGCCTCCATGAATACTGATTGTATGTACTAACTCCGAAGGAGTCTATATCGAGATCTTCCAGAGGAACAGCCTTTCCATCATCTCCAATTGCCAAGGGCCTCATTCTTGCCATTGGACCAGCGTCATGAAAGAAGACGTTCGGAACTGCCATCACGAGATGCATGTGTTTTGAGAGTGGAATCAAGAAAAGAAAAACTGAGATTGCCAGCATGTGAGCCCAATATGATAGTATTACTGTCTGTTCTGAAAGACCTCGTTCCGAAAACCAATATCCTATTGGTTCCCAAAGGGCACTTGGCGACTCTGCGGACTCGACCATGAATGAGGTGGTGGTAATCGTAAATATCAGCAACAGTATGGCATTACCTTCTAGCTGGGACTTTCCCTTGAGTTTCTCTGGTGTGAATACCACTCTGCGAGTAAGTGCGCTGACGCAGCCAATCAGGGCCATAAAGTATCCCAGCTCAACCATCCCATTCCAAGGCCCGACTATGATTTCTGGAAGTACCTTATCAGAGAATGCATTTGCAGTCGCTAGATCAAACATGTCTGTCGATAGCATGAGGAATCCCCAGAACATCAGAACATGCATTATCCCTGCAACCTTATCTCTGAGGACTTTTTTCTGGAACAACCATCCTGAAATGAACTCTTTGATTCTGATACTCCAAGAGTCAAACCTACTGTCGGATGATCCTAACATGACCAGCCTAGTTGCCTTCTGAACCTGATAACTGAAGAAACCAATCGAGACGACCCCGATTGCGAGCAGTATGTGCCAACCCTCCAATGGGCCATAAGACTGCAATAGTGGATGTTCCATAATTTCACATCTCGGCAACTGCCTTGGACTCCCCAAACGGTAGTTGAACTTGAAGGAACCGATGCAAGCCCCACATCCCAATGCTCATTTCCCTTGACTGCGGGCGGGATGTATGGTTACTGCATTCGCGCCGGGCAAATGCATTCTATTCGGGGAGCATGCGGTAGTTTACGGGCAGCCGGCAGTTGCCATCTCAATTGACGCAGGTGTAGAGGTTACAATTAGTGAGTCAGATAGATGGATTTTGGAGGGGATGCCGTTTGAGCCGTCCAGACACCCCCATATTTCTCACATAATCAATGATATATTCCAATACAAGGGAAGTCCTTTGAAAATTGATATCAAGAGCGGCCTTTTCTCAGCTGCTGGACTTGGTTCGTCTGCCGCACTCTCCAATTCAATGGGGGCAGCATTACATCAGTTCACTAAACCAAATGAGCCACTAGATCTAATTTCTCTCGCCAAGATGGGGCATTCAGCTGAGGCGAACGCTCAGAAAGGAAGAGCTAGCCCTACAGATACTGCGACTAGTGCGCTTGGGGGATGTATCGTTGTTTCTGGCCATAAGGTCAGAGGGACTAGGCATGTATTCGACGCTACCCTAGAGACTCCTGAGGGAAGTAGGTCATGGTCAGTCTGTGAGGCGAAACTGCCAGAAATTGAAGATATCTGGATAGTGTTGGGATCTACAGGAATTGGATCGCCTACTGGGAAAATGGTGGAAGGAGTTTCAGAACTAATTGGGAAATATCCGCAAAAGATGGATGATATCAGGGCAATTGGGGATATCACATCTTCCGGGCTTGCTTCGCTGTCTGCGGGAGATATGGAAGGAGTAGGTTCGGCAATGAGCTCCTGTCATGAAAGGCTTCGTAACCTTGGAGTCAGTTGCAATGAACTTGAGAATCTAATTTCTGCTGTAGATAGTCATTCCCTCGGGGCCAAACTGACTGGAGCTGGGGGGGGAGGTTGCATGGTTTCCCTTACTCGGCATCCCAAGAGAGTCGCTGAATGCATAGAAATCGCAGGTGGGAAGCCACTAGTCTCGAAACTTGGATCTGGAGGGGCGCGAATTTTATGATCACAAAGGGGCGTTATCCAGATTTTTCATACTGATATCCTTTATAAGAAGAATATAAGTGCGAGGACTCATGCTAAGTGATGAAGAACGCCTAACTGTAGTGAATGTTGTAGCGTCAACCAGGGTTGCCGAGGAGCTGGACCTCCCAGATATTGCAATTCAACTGAACTGTGAATACGAGCCTGAACAATTCCCCGGTGTAGTTTACAGGGTGGTGGATCCAAAACTGGCAATACTTATGTTCAGATCTGGCAGAGCTGTTTGCACGGGCGGTAAGAATCAACAGAACATCGAGACGGGTATCGAGAGAATGATTGGGGACCTGAGAGCGGCGGGAATTTCCACATGGGATGTTGCTGATGTCGACATAGAAGTTCAGAACATGGTCGCTACCTACTCACTCTTCTTCCCTGAAGACTACACTGGAGTAGCCAAAATGGATGATATCAACACTAAAGTGATTGATGAAGCTGGTGGGATCAGGGCGGCGACCGATGAGGAGGTTGAAAATGAAGATCCAAGGATTAGGGGAATTAAACAAGGAGAGCCATTGGCCGCCCTTCCAAGAAGGCTCAATCTGAATAATCTAACATTCCATCTGCCTTTTGACAAGGTCGAGTATGAGCCTGAGCAGTTCCCCGGTTTGATTTACAGGCTGGACTACCCAAAAGTAGTTTGTCTGATATTCGGAAGTGGAAAGATGGTTATCACTGGAGCAAGGGCCAAGGATCAGATCTTAGAGGCTGTCCAATTCATACAAGATGAGCTTGCAGACCTCCCTGACTATCGCGCGATGTGATTAGCTCAGTCGATAGTCACATTGATTTGCCCCTTCTCCACAGAGGATGTATGGGTAGAGCTACCGCGTCGGCCGTAATGATGGCAATGATACTGATATCGCAATGTGTGTTCCTGATATCTCCGGAGGATCTAGATGAGGTAGGGATTGACGAAAAGGTATCGAGTTCATCTGAAAGGAATACGGCAATAGCTGACATACCTACCTGGAGAGTAGGAGATAGGTGGGTCTACGATGGATACCTAGATGTCGGAGACTTTGTAGGTTCATCTGGAGTTTCGACGGATGTTCAATACCTGACTGGTACATTGGATCGGACAGTCACTGATATCTACACCACTACTGTTGATAATCGATCTACATTAGTATATGAGGCCCAGTCCCAAGGAAGTTATGAAGCACAGAATGTCAATCTTGATGGCAACAATGGAGATCTCGAGATAGAAATGGATACTATTGAGCTGATTCGTGCCTCTGACTTAGCAGTAATCGAACAAGAAGCAACAATAGAGATTGACTTCGGATATAGGTTTTTTTGGTGGACCATAAATGTAGATGTAGCAGAGTTGACAATTACTCAAACTTATTCCCCTCCTACTGAAGGTTATGACTTCCCGCTCACTGTCGGAGACTATTGGACATTAAGCTATTACCAAGAGACAGAATATGAGGGCTCAAGTGATTTCGTGGACATCCCGGCAGACTCAGATTCTAGCGAGGTGAGGAGTTGGCAAGTGATGTCGAGAGGGGCCCCGGGAACACCATACTCACAATGTCAGCAATCCTACAACGTGACAACATTCGATGCTAATGGTTCGGCTGACGGGTATAGGTGGTTCTGCCCTGCTGTCAGAGGAGACGTGTCATCTAGTACTGATATCATAGACGGGATTAATGCATTTCATGAGCTTCAAAATTATATTCCGGAAGATGTTCAAAGAAGTAAGGAAATATCAGTTGATTTGGAATTTCCTCTTTCCCCACTCGATTTAAACACGACAGCAATACTTACTGTAACTCAGGATGGTTCGGCACTATCTGCCGGAAGCCAGGAGGTGGAGTTCCGATATGGAATTGACGGGGATATCAGAACAGTGACTACCTCATCCAACGGAACGGCGTATGTGGAGTTCAATTCCGGAAATTCCATAGACGACTCGCAGGGGGGCAGCGAGGCAGGAAGTCATGGTGTAATTGCATGGATCCCCTCCGAGAAGATTGTCGGAGTATCGACAATCACCATCGACCCTAATGTGAGTGCTGTTGACCTGGTGGCTATTTCCTCGGGTGTTACTGTTGAGAGGACAAGGGGGGGAGCAACTACAACCCTGGCGTCCTCCACTGGCTTCAATGCTGTTCCCCAGGATACGTTAAGATTCTACATGCCGATACAGAATAGAGGGCTTCTGCCCTCTCCCGCGACTACAATGAATGTGGAGTCTCCTGATGGATCTGTGCAGACCGCCCAAGTTCCCTCACTCCCGAGCTTAGGGCAAGCTATCGTAGAAGTCAATTGGACAGTACCTAATGCCTACCCAATAGGGCAAATTTCGCTTTCTTTCCAAGTGGATCCTAATGAGTCAATAACTGATGATGGTGACAGATCCAACAATAACGGTGTATTTTCATTGTGGATAGGGAGGCTTCCTGTGGCGACTTTAGATATGCCAGCTCAGTCTCTTACAAAATCTGCTGTGATTCTTGATGCTAGTTCCTCGTACGATCCAGATGGTGGAGAGTTTATTGGATGTAATTTCTTTATAGAGAGTGAGGATCAGATAGTGGAAATATCTGGTGGAGAAGAGTGCATTGTCGAGTTTGAGTGGGACGACGACGGAATATTCGACATCGTTATAGAATTCACAGATAATGAAAATGACTTGGCAGTCATTGGTGACGTAATTGAGATTGTGAACCGACCTCCTGAGATTACTATCGAGTCCGAATATGAGTGGACTAACGTTCTCTCTCCATTGCAGTTTAACGTCGAGGAAAGAAGCGATATCGATACTCAAAACCCACAAGCACCAATGGATATTCTGTGGATTTCAGATTACCCATGTCAAGAAGGGCAAGTCGGAGTATATTGCACTGTGACACCTGATGAAGAAGGAGCATACACAATCAGTGTCGAAGCTGTTGACGATGACGGGGATATTGGGTACTCAAACAAAACTGTCGAAGTCCGAAATATAGCACCAACGAACCCCAGGGCAGAGGTATGGAAGGAGGGAAATAGGATGGTCCCTGACAGCAGAGGAGTTTACATCGCCAATGAGGGCGATTTACTAATTTTTGAAGGCATGGCTGATGACTCTGAAAATGACTTGTCCACACTTGTACATCTCTGGAGTCCCGATGCAGAAAATAATCCAGACCAGGTAATTACATTTGAGGGCAGAAAAAGTACGGTGCAGCATACATACCATACCTCCGGTTTGCATCTAGCAACCCTACAGGTAATAGATAATGACGGGGCGAGTACAGAATCACTGATTATTCCTATCGAAATTATCAACCTTGAGCCTCAGATTAGCCCAGTTGCAGACCCTTTGCCAGTGGCGGAGGATTCGGAGATTTCCATAACAATTGATACCATAGATACTGCTGGTGATCAGCTGACACTACAGAATTGCTATGACCTACAACCGACGGTTGACTCAGACGGATCTGGAAATGCAGCTGATGACTGCGACATTGAGTCCAGAACACTTCAGATGGCGTGGCCAGACGCTACCACCTCACCCAGTATGATTGTTTTTCACGTAACTGATGACGATGGAAGCTCTGCGATGATAGAGATTCCAATCGATGTGAGAAATGTCAATCCCTTTCCCAAAGTTTCAGCAAGCACGTTTACTCCAGTGGAGGGAGAAATTGTTTTCTTCAGCGCTAATGGGACCAGTGACTCCATCTTAGATATGGAGAATATGGTGTACAACTGGGACATGGATACCTCTGTTGATAGTGATGGCGATGGTGACGCCGCCAACGATGTTGATATTCAGGGAAAGTGGATCGAATGGTCGTTCGTTGGCTCTGGGAACAGAGGGATTAGTATGACAGCGTTAGACGAAGGACAAGGGTCATCTGCAACTCTTACTCTGACTGTCTCAGCAGCGCCATTTAGCCTTGGCGAGTTCGTCTCGTCATACGGCATAATGATAATTGTTGTAATATTAATTGCACTTTCTGGAGGTTTCATGCTAATTAAGAACAGAAGTCCACCTAGTGATAGCGGACTAGTATCAGGGATGGACCAGACCAAGAGTCTGAAGAAAGTTTCAGTGGATGACGCCTTTGACGATCCTGATTATGACCCATTTGACTCGCAAAGCAGGAAGGAGGGGCCGAAATCAAAATCACTCGAGCCTGCCACTGAAAATACGGAACAAGATTCGGAAATAATCGACTCGCAAGTTACATCTGACACAGATGTCCAAATGGACTCGGGAGAGCAAGAGACTGAATCTATTGTTGTAGATACAGATGCCATGGATGATGAGGATGTTCCAGATGTATCTAAGGGAAAGAGTGAGCCCTCGGAAGAAGTGGTAATGTCTGTAGATGATGCTCTAAGCCAAGAAGATATCGAAGCACTCTTTGATGAGTAGGCACGGGGACACCCGTGGCGAACCTCTTCAGACTGCTTGGTCTTCCCGATCCTACAAAGGTTAGGAGTTCTGAAACAAGGAGGAGAAGGGCGACTGCAGACCCCGGGCCCCAAGAGGGTGATTTACACTTAGATTTAGGGGACCAAAAATGGTCGGAAATGACCAGGAGGCTAACTCCTGGGGCTGAAAGAAGTGTGGTATATATCAAACCAGATTTAATGCACAGACTTCCCTTGGAAGGGATATCCGTTCCCCTCTCCAGGGGTAGCTTAGTCATAGTAGACCTTGGCTCAATGGTACACATGCCTACACAAAGAGATCGATGTAGGAGGAGGGTCCAAGAAATGGCCGAGAGATTGGGCCTACACGCATTCGCGATTAACGAAGATGACTCGCTTCTAATGGTGCCTGGAGCTATGATGAGAGTTGATACTAAAAAATATGAATTGGGAATTGGGGACTACGATCAGCTCTCTGAATCTTGATTTGTTGGCTCAAAATCTACAGGACCGTCCTCAAGCCATGAATCCAAATCGCCTGAAGCTACTTCATCTGCTGCGTGCAATGTAAAGTCCCTGTAAACCTCCCATTTTGCGATTTCTTCTTCGCTAGCTCCCCTATTCGACTTCCTCCTTATCGACTCATTGGCGTACGTTACGCATCTCCTTAGAAATCGCTCAACTAGATTCCTTCTATCATTTTCGTCCAAGATATCACTCTATCCCTAAATCTTGCAAAACTTGGTCCACATGCCCTTTTGTTTTGACTTTGTAGCCCACCCACGCCAGAGTCCCATCCGAGGATATGGCAAACGTTGATCTTACTGTCCCCATGTAGGTTTTACCGTACATACTCTTCTCCCTCCAAGTCCCATAAAGGGAATGTAACTCGGCTTCTTCGTCCACTATCAGATCGAAAGGAAGTTCATGTTTTGAGATGAAATTTTGATGTGATTTTGCTGAGTCTGTCGAGACTCCAACAACTTTCCATGAACCGTCCGAAATCCTCCCGAAGTTATCCCTGAAATCACAGGCCTGTGAGGTGCAACCAGGAGTATTATCACGAGGATAGAAGTAGAGAATAACTCCCTTTCCTGATGATAGCGCCTCTGAAAGTACGAATTTGGAGCCATCACTCAAAAATGCCTCAAATTCTGGTGCGATCCCTCCTACAGCCAACGTAACATCTTCTGTCATATGGGTGACTACACTGTTAGGTTCATCAAACCTTGTCTCTATCAATATGTGAGTGTACCTCAATACTGCTTGGAATCCTCGGAGGACTACTAAATCCAAACTTCTCAGGAAAATCTGTGTAGGTCATCATTCCCAAGTTCTGTTTTGAGAGTTTTGCCTCAGCAGAAATAACTCTTGAAAAACCCCTAATTGAATACCATTCCCTGCTCCCATCACGAGCTCTTCCGTAGGTAGAAGACCCAAATATCATTTTTCCAAAGAAATTCTCTACACTGGAAATAAACCACAATGGCCTCGGAACTGGGATTAAGAATCTAAATCCCCAGTACACAGATATGGAAAGTTTATCGGTAAACACCTTAATCTCACGCTTTCCCCGTCTTGTATCGAAATCGACAATTGAAACCTCATCGAATGAATAGAGTGATGATACGAAATCGGCGTGTTTTTGAGAGGGTGAGAGTAGGATTCTTGTACCGTCTGGTTTAGACCACATGATATTTGTGAAGTTACCGAGAGGCGATTCCACCCAGTCCCCTATCACAATCGAATTTCCACAGTCGAATCCAACAGATGTAATTCTACCTCTGAAGATTAACATTGTATCACCTGCCTTCCTTTATCCGCTTTTTTGTGGACGCCCATGAGCAAATCGGACACTCGGATAGGTCATGCCCTCTTGCTGGACAGTATTCCCTACCGAAGAAAATTATCTGCAGGTGCCTACGATTCCAAGTGTCTTCCGGGAAGACCTTCTTCAGATCGTACTCAGTCTTAGCAACATTCTTTCCGTTTGAAAGCCCCCATCTGTCTGCTAGTCTGTGTATGTGAGTATCAACGGGAAATGCAGGGATTCCAAAGGCTTGGGACATCACTACACCGGCTGTTTTATGACCGACCCCTGCCAAAGATTCGAGGAACTCCCAATCTGGACGAATTGCCCCTCCGGACTGGATTATTTGTTGTGCCATCTTTTTTAGATTCCTCGCCTTAGTGGGGGCGAGTCCTATTTCCCTGATTATCGAGTGGATCTCTTCAACCTCCATCATTGCCATTTTTTGTGGGCTATCTGCGAGATCGAAAAGAAAGGGAGTGACCTCGTTTACCTTCTTATCTGTGGTCTGAGCGGATAACATTACTGCGACCAACAGTGTGTAGGGGTCTTTGTGATCTAGGGGGACCGGGGTTTCAGGGTACAAGGAGTCTAATTGCTCACCTATCATTTTGGCCTTATCCAATCTTCTCACTGGTCTTCCACCCGACCTGACCTCATGCCAAATATGAACGCTACAACTAGGCAAAATAGGGGAACTCCATAGCAAGGCACGTACATCCACGTTTCCCATTCTGTTATATCTGAGGTCCCACCGACCAGAAATTCTCCAGTCAGAAGATACGCTATGAATCCTAGGATGAATGCCGGAAGAATAACAATCAGGGCCAAAGATAGTCCGCGTAGCACACCCATGATGTCACCTAGTAGCTCACCTTTGTTGAAGGTTCGTTATATCCCGTGCAGTAAACAAACTCCCCCAACCCTCACAAGTATTGACACTCTAGGGAGGACATGACAGACGCGTTTGTTGAAGTCGTCGAGACAATTTCACTTACAATGTGTGGTTTATCCGTAATCCTTTGGATGTCAATAGGAACTTTCTCAAGGAGCGTAACAGGAGAGGTTTTTGCACAGAGAAGCATAGCTCTCTTGTGTGTGACTGCGGCTCTTCTACTGGTTGTGTTTAATTTCATGGGAGGAGAATTATGGGGATCAGGGAATGTCGCACTACCCATGGCACTAGTGGCAGTCGTCGTGGCGATATCTGCATCAATGAGTCTGAAGGGTAAGGATGTCCAAGGAGAAACTAACCCTCACGAAATAATGAAGATGAGGAAAGAACGGGACTAAGACTCCCCGCCAATCTTGTCATCAATGAACGCCCTCATGTAGGCTGGTAACTCACCGTTTACGAATATCACGTCGTTCACTTGTTCCAGCTTCATCAGGGAGTAGTAGATTTGCATTGCAGTCATAGGGGTGGCACTACATCCCGTACACCCTCCCTCCAGAGATATCGAAATCACCCCTCCTGTAGTATCAATTACATTTACAACACCATCATGGGCATCGAGTACAGCCTGAACAGGGCCCACTGAATCAAGGATTAGCTGTTTGTCGACCATGCTCACTCATTTGCCTGAACAAGCGGGAGCCTTTCAAACAATCGCTTCTTCCGTGTGCTATGAACCGCAACGTCAGAGTCCTACTTCTGGACCTTCTGGTAGAAAGATCGGAGTTCGGACACGGAGGGAATCAAGAGGTCATCCAGCCAATTGCGGAGTTTGGAAATGTAGATGTTTTTCTCCTGACCCCTCAGATGCAGTCACTTGAATCTGGACGTAAAGCAGCAGATGAAGGACTATTCTTCATTGATCGTAACGACGTTCCAGAATGGGACGATGAATACGAATTTTGGAGAAGTTGCAAAGTAACAATGGGTGAGAACACAGCCAAATTTTCCAGAATTGCTCTGCCAATTGGTTTGGATGACGCGGGAATGTTACATTGGTTGAGTAATTTAGGCGTGGACGCGGTAGTTTGTTCTGGTTCTAGAAGGAATGTCACGATGTGGGAGGGATGGATGGAAAGTGCGTCTTCCTTAATGAGGGTGGCAGCAACCTCGGGATCTCCGACTCTGGGTATTTGTTTTGGTCATCAGCTTCTTTGCAAATCATTAGGTTCGGAAGTCACACGAGCAGAAAAAATGTCGAGTGGAATATGGGAGATGGTATTGAATGAGGATGGCATGTCGGATGAGTTATTTGAGTCCAGATGGCAAAGTGGTAGAGGCCCAGAGGTAGTTTATTCTCATCAGGATCATGTGATTACAGTCCCTGAAAATTGCATTCTCCTGGGGTCCGCCGAACATAATCCTGTTACTGCTGTAAGAGTAGTAGATTCACGCCAACGCAAGATGCCTGCATGGGGGGTCCAGTTCCATCCTGAGGCCGCCAGGCATAGAATTCAGAGAGCATTTGAGTGGGGGCATATCACTGAAGCGGAGATGCTCTCCTTTCAGAAAGATCACGATGGGGCTGGAGTTCTGGAGGCTTTTGCCGATGTCATACAGAGACATATGTCGTAGTTGTACCTAATTGTGTTATTTTACGGCTTGAATTATAAGTGGGACTTTTGTCGCCGGACCGATACGGGTTGATACCACATGGAAGGAGATACACTAGGAACAATTGGAATGGGAGTAGGAATATTTGGCCTACTTATCGCATTCATGCTTTACAAGAAAGTCGATTCAATTGAGATTGAGGACAAGACTGTAGCTACAATAACAGGTAGAATACAGGATGGCGCAATGGCCTTCCTTATGGCTGAATATAGGATGTTAGCTGTTTTCATTGCAGTGGTATCTGCACTACTACTGTTCAGTGGTGAAGAGAACGGCCTTGGTTTCGAGACCATGGTTGCCTTCATTATCGGTGCTTTTTGCAGCGTTGCTGCAGGATTCAGTGGTATGCAGTCGGCCACGAGCGCTAATGGACGAACTGCCCAAGCTGCTGCAAATGGTGGCCAGGCCGCTGCCCTCACTACTTCTTACAACGGCGGTGCTGTCATGGGCTTGGCGGTCGGCGGGCTAGGACTATTCGGAATATCTCTAATGTATTTCTTGACTGGCCCATCCGATGGTGACGGATTCCTTACGGTTGGTAATATTGCTGGATTTGGAATGGGTGCTTCTTCTATTGCTCTATTCGCCAGAGTCGGTGGAGGAATTTACACGAAAGCCGCAGATGTCGGGGCAGACCTCGTCGGGAAGGTAGAAGCGGGAATCCCAGAGGATGATCCCAGAAATCCCGGAGTAATTGCTGATAACGTCGGCGACAATGTGGGAGACGTAGCTGGCATGGGTGCGGACATCTTCGAGTCCTTCGTTGGTAGCATCATCGCTGCAATGGTAATCGCTGCTGCTAGCTCGGAGACTTTGGGTGACGAGTATCTGATGATTCCAATTGTCCTAGCTGTTGTCGGTTACGTCGCTTCCATAATTG
>MDSY01040071.1_pt1 | contig 14216 bp, 14 predicted proteins | sample 811131 | NCBI WGS metagenome assembly MDSY01 (sample SAMN05326643, study PRJNA326480) | marine metagenome | isolation source: seawater | place: Atlantic Ocean: South West | collected 2010 | reverse complement strand
GGCGACGATGGGCGCGCGGGTAACGCAACCGAGAGGGTTTTGAGATAGTTGTGTGTATTTGTAATAGTCGTATGTATGCTGTACATACTCACCTGCATAATGATGTAAGAGCAATCTTTAAATGATATAGATATTGGTCAAACTTTTGTTCATATCTCTCTTCGTCAATCGCTCTTACACAAAGTGTCGACTTCAACTGTTCCACCTACTTGTCTTACGAATAGTCTACACCACTGAAGTACGTAATTTTACTCTCTGTAGCACACCCGCTTCGCCACCCTCACGATGTCGTGCACTTTCGGTAACGCGAGTTGTTCCAGGTTCGCGGCGTAGGGCATGGGAATGTCAACGCCTGTGATTCGTTCAACCGGCGCATCCAGGTAGTCGAACGCGTCTTCGTTGACCATCGCGCTAATCTCGGCGCCCACACCCGCTTGCGGCCACCCCTCTTCGACTACCACCACGCGGTTCGTTTTCCGCGCGCTCGCCGCGATGGCATCCCTGTCAAGCGGCCGGAGCGACCTCAAGTTAATCACCTCCGCGCTGATACCCTCCTTCGCCAGCTCCTCCGCGGCTTGGTTACAGAACCCGACCATCTTTGAAAACGAAACCAACGTGACGTCCGTCCCGGGTCGCATCACAAGCGCCTTGCCAATGGGAACCACGAAGTCAGGGGAGAGCGCCTCCTTTGAGATGGGAAAGCTCTCGCCGTACAACAGCTCGTTCTCGAGGAACACAACAGGGTCGGGATCTCTTATCGCGGCTTTTAACAGACCCCGGGCATCCTCCGCGTCATAAGGTGCCACGACTTTCAAACCAGGAATGGACATGTACCAAGCCGCAAAGCACTGCGAGTGCTGGGCGCCGACGCCGGCGGCGGCGCCGTTCGGGCCGCGGAACACGATCGGGCACGAAATCGTCCCAGCGCTCATGTACAGCGTCTTCGCCGCGGTGTTGACAATGTGGTCGATGGCCTGCATGGAGAAGTTGAAGGTCATGAACTCCACGATCGGTTTCAAGCCCATGAAGGCGGCACCGCACGCGAGGCCGGTGAACCCCGCTTCCGTGATCGGCGTGTCTCTCACGCGCTCGGGTCCGAACCGCTGAATAAGACCTTTGGTGATCTTATACGCCCCCTGGTAATCACCAACCTCTTCGCCCATCACGAACACTTTTTCGTCGCGTTCCATCTCTTCTGCCATCGCGCTGTTCAAGGCGTCGCGCACGGTCATCGTGGGGGCGTTGGGGTCGAAAGCCTTCGCGACATCCGCCGCGCCGGGTTCTTCGGGTCGGCCCGCAGCCCGGGATCCGGTCAACGGCACACCGCGCTCACCAATAGGTCTGTAGTCAGGCCGTTCCAGAATCGCACGCGCGGGTTCTGGGGCAGACGCGTCGCCCGGCGCAGCACCAGCCTCGGCGTTGGCGTCGAACGAAGGTTCGTAGGCATCAAATTTCCCCACATCAGCCTCATCTTCACACAGAACCGCAACGGGTTTACCCACCGGAATATCCTCCGTCCCTTCGCTCACTAAAATCTTCGCAACCCACCCATCTTCCATACTCTCCATCTCCATCGTGGCTTTGTCGGTTTGAATCTCAGCCAAAATGTCCCCGGCGGCGACGAACTCGCCCGCCTTTTTTTTCCAACTCGCGATGCCCCCATGCGTCATCGTCGGCGACAAACTCGGGAACGGAACGATTTGGTGCGGGGGGAAGTCGGACGCGTCGGCGGCGAAACCGCGGGAGGATGTAGTGTTGATGTTTCCGAAGCCATTCAGGTCGTTGTTCGAGGTACGCCCGAGGAAGGGGGTGTATCTGGTGGATGAAGAGAGAAGGAGGATGAAAAATAATGTCAGAGTAGAAAAAATCTCCTTTTCGAAGTCGAAAAGGGCGCGAACGAAAAGAACAGTGAAAAGATTGCCCGATCGTCAGGTGGCGATCGACCTTGGTGCGGGAATGGTGTGTCTTTCGTTGTCACGCGCGGTGATGTCATTGGTGTACTATTATAGATACCTAGACGATACGCGCGTTTGCTGCGAGTTTCTCGTTCGAATTCAAGACACACACGCGTCCGATGATTGGGCCCTTTGCAGAGCGTGACAAAGTGCAGCACGTACCTTTGCGCGTTGATTCCGCTTTGACGCGCGAAGACGCCGCCAGTGGGTGCCCCTCGGGTGACCTCGACGAATAACGCGATCCCGCGTCGGAGCGCGGACCTCGACGCCATCGCGACGCAGGTGAGGCGTGGAACCGCGGGGAACACGAAGGCGCGGCGTGCAATGCGGCGGGCACCATCGGGAGGTCGGGAACTTGCAGTTCAGAAAATATCTCAAAAAATGAAGGGGCGCGTTTTTTGGCGCTTTCAGCACGTTTATTCCAGTCCGGCAAGCCACGGCTTTAAGGCCGACTTCAACAACCAACTCCACTGCGACGCACGCGCGTCACCCACCACGATGGCGACGAGCGTCGAGACGCTTTCGCAAGGTACTGCCTTGTGTGTTTCTTGCGGCTATCACCACCCCGTGTGACTGTGTACTCCGCGACACACCTCGCCGGGTACACGGAACCGCGTACGGGACCAATCTCGGGCCGACTCAATATCCATTCACTCTCATCCTCTATGCCTGACACACATCAACCCTACCTCCCCCCCCGAATAGGCTTGCAGCGCGTCCTAGCTCCCACCGTGCGCGAGTGCGACAAGAACGTGCTGACTGTTTCTGTTTCTCAACACGAGCTCACCGGCCACATCGATCGATTGTCTCATGAATTAGAAATTCTAGTCGCGGCGATGCCCGAACCAGCGGTCGTGGAGCACGCGGGACGGATTACCGCGATCCAAAACCGAATCGAGAAGGTGAGTGGCCGAATACAATCGGTCAACACGAGAATGTATGCATTGAAAGCAGAAGCATTCGTCATGCGCCGTGCGAATTTAGTGCGAGTCGCGGCGGAACCTTTGGATGAATTACCACAGAGCCAGAACGACATGTACCGGTCGAACGACGTCGAGTCGGAGGATGACACCGATGAGGTGTTGCAAATAGAAGGTGCACAAGTCGTAGAGGCGTTGCCAGTGCCGTAGGATAGGTATTTATAGAGTCGTGTATAGTGTGTGTAGGAGAATGAGTGTAGGAGTGTATTAGTATGAATGACGTGTAGACGTGGACTGCGAGTTTATAAAATCAATGACCTCGACTCTCGGGGCGATACCCATTCCAGTCACGCGCGCCCTCACTTTCCTAGCATCAACTTTCTTTCCTATAGGTATACAGTCACGGAATCACCGCTTCGAGCCCGGCCCGTACCCCGGCATTGCGTTCAGCCCGAGTTTCTGTTCCATCACCGCGTGCGTGTCTTTCCGCGGCAAATCGCTTCGGTCGTGCACGTTGTCTAAATAAGACTCAAACCCGAACCGGTCCACGTCGTTTGACAAGATCTCCTGGCCGAAGTTGGAGGAGGGGAGGCCTGGTAAGCGTTTTTGACGTCCTAAAATCTGCGCCTCGATGTCCATACGCGCCGGCATGGCGATCCCGTACGTGTTCGCCAGCATGCTGCGCTTCTCCACCGCGGAAGTCCCCGGCCCTTGTTCCTGGATCAACTGCACGGGGTGCTTCCCCAGATGGGAAACTCCAGCCTTGGCACCAGGCAGGCCCTCGCGCATGGTGTCGTGGGGGACGCGCATGAAGGGAAGCGTGCCGTCCATAGACAACGTGCTTATGTGTTTACCGCGTGAACACCTACGCGCTGGCGTTATGAGAGGGGGGGACCGAGGGAGCGAAGGTCGACTCAGATCTGACAGGGCGATCCCTAAAAACGACTCGAAAACGTGTTCAAAATCAAAGGCAGTTTTTACAGCTTGTGCTAAACTTTATTCTAAATCTCTACTACTACCCCACCCCGGCACCATCGCTTTCCTTTCCTTCGGGTACTTGGGGAAGGTTTTTCGGTACCAAACGTGCGTCTGTTGTGCGGTGAGCCACAAGTTACCCACGACCGCGCATAGCATAGGCGCTAGTCTGTAAAACGTGTCCGCCCCGCTAACAACCGCTAAACCGAAGTACAAAACAACCTCGTGGAAATAATGCGGACACGACACATACGTGAACCAACCGCCGGTGGGGATTTTGTATGCACCCTTGACCCCTTGACCCTTACCTTTCGCCCCTTGACCTTTCCGTAACCCCGCCAGCTGACTGTGACACCAACTCTGGTTGAGATTGCCGAACGCAAACACCAGGGTTCCGAAAACGCTCGAGAGATTGCTGAGCGACGAGGTAACTGTACTGTTAACCCCTGAATTGATGAGTAAATCCAACCTCCTTGGTGTGCTCGCGTGTATGGCAGACACGACAGTGACCAAAAAGGCGCAAATAGTATGGTGTGCTGCGATTATACTTTGGTGTATGCCCTGCTCTGAGGCCGCACGTATCACGACCGCGTTCATTCCGCTCTCCCACGCTTCCATCGCTACGCCGCACAACTTTTCAATCGTCTCGCCACTCGCGAGCGTCAGCGGCGCTGCGACGTAGTATGCCATGCCCACGAGGTACCCTACGACGTGCATTTTGGTGTGAGGGTTGTGCTTTGATAGGAACAAAGATTCACAAAGTCTTCGTGTGACATGTATTTGGAAAAGAACGGCAACGAGCGCGCCGCGCGCTGAGGACTCGATTTCATCGGTAATCAATGAGGTGCTCCCTTCCCGTCCACCGGTGCTACGTAGTTCAGCCACTAGTCCCACCGCGTGCACCAGCACGAAACCGTTGCACACCACGCCCACGACGTAGAAGTGCGTGAACCATTTGTGCGGTACGTGCCAGCCAGATGATTTGTGTGAAGACGCGCCATCTTGCTTGCCATCATCATCCTTTCCTCTTTTCGCGATCGCTCTTAGTCTTTCGGAAACCCCGGGGAAAAGGTTCGCATCCGCAACCACGCTCGCCGCGAAGAACGACACCCAGAACGTACCGAGCGCGGCTCCCACAAAATCCGCCGCCCGCGAGTCCGACGGTGACATCGTGGGCGGTGCGCCGAGAGGACTGGAAGTCGAAGTCCATCTTTGATGGAAAGTCAGTAGCAGAGATCGACTAGAACATTTTTAACCCGGCAATAACTCGTCGATCCGAAAATCAACCAGAACAGCTAGAGCCACAGATATCGGAACCGCCGATAGAGATGGTACACCCATAGAGTTGCCCCCTATTCATCCCACTTCGCACGACACGTCACCATGGCGTGCCTTTCGCCTCACTTCGCTGCCGTGGCCCCCCTCCGGGCACAGCGATCCAAGGTGCGTATGGGTATTCAGTCAGGACCGAGAGACACCCGCACTGACATTGACAATCTGGATAATACCGTGTGAATCGAAATCTGACCCTCCTCGTCTCCACGCTCCCCCAGAACCCCAAACCTCCTTCCCGGACCCCTACGTCCGTAAATGCGTTCTTTTCCTTGAAAACAAACCCGCCCGCCCCCCCGCCTTCTGCCGCCCCCGGGCCCCCCGCCGCGGAAACCAAGCCGCAAGTGGCTCAAGTTGCATTGCCCCCCCCTTATTTCGCCGCCGTGCCTAGTTCGTACTTCTCGTACGAGCAGCAAACGGTGAAGGGCTTGCGGGCGAACAACGACGTTGGCACGCCAGCCGACGCGAGCAGGCCGTTCGTGAAGGGCATTCAGGGCGGTCAGGCGAGTTGTGGGAGCTGGGGTTGCACGGAGGGGGGTTGGCTCTCTCCGAAGCCGAGAACTTCGACGGAGTGGTTTTACGTTTTGGCGGGGCGCGGGTCGGTACAGACGCCGGATGGAAGGGAGTTTCGGTTCGGACCTGGTGACTTGGTTGTGCTTCCAAGAGGATGGTCCGGGCGGTGGGGTGTCCAGGAGCGGATTCACAAAATCTGGGTCGTGCACGAACACGACGATATCGCAGGCGCGAACGCCGAGCCCGTGGTGGCGACGGCAGCGCAACTCATCGCGGGCGGCGGTGTTTTTTCGCAACAGCAACGCGGCGTCGTCACGTATGACGTCGGGGCGACCCGGGCTGGCTCGTGGCACTGTGCCGCCGGAGCATCATTTCCGGTCACTGCACGCCCTGTGGCTGAGGTTTTCACCGTCACGAAGGGCGCTTTGTTCTTGACCAACCCGGATGGCTCGGCGCGGCGGTGCGGCATCGGCGACACTGTGCACCTCCCGGAAGGGTGGGACGGGAGGATTGATGTAGTCGAAAGTGTGACCACTGTGTTCGCGGAAATCGCACGCAACGAATCTACCGTCACAGGGGACGTGGAGACTAAATACACAGGTGGGGGTGGGGGTATGAGTAAACAGTCTGGTGGTGGTGGTGCTGTTACCAGTACACGCGCTTCCGCCAGCACGCCAATTTACGAAGTCGGCCCCGCCGTACCGGTTCCCGTGTGGGGCCACGGTGGGTACGCGCAAACAGTCTCGAGTGAAACGAGCGCGAAGTACGAGCTGTGCTTGAACATAATCGAAACCTCGGACGATGAAGAGTTGAAAAATGCGGCGAAGGCGAAGCTGCTGGCGTTCCTCGATTAGACGCGAAATATTAATATCAAAAAGCTTCCCAGAAACTGAAACCTGAAAATGAAGTCGTTGACTTGCTTCTTGATGACCAAGCCACGACTCTTCTCATCACTCTCTCTGCGCGCGTTCACGCCGCCGGAGTCACTAAAATGTCGTTCATCTACGGCCACGATGAGAACGCCGTGCCCAGGTACGTTGTTGTGTCGTGCGATACGCGCGCGTCGGTGCGACACGCGCGCCAAAGGCGGAGGCCTATGAACTCATCGCCACGGTCGTAGTACCCCTCCCCGTTTTGAACGCTACATCCAATCGCGGTCTTCCGACGCACACGCGTGGTCGCTCCGGCTACGCGCGCGCCTCCTATGTGTGTATCAAACCACCTTGTGAACGATACACGCGCGTCGAGTCGCCGCGGTGTCACGAAAAGCACCAGATATCGACGCCGGCCACGCGCTTTACCAACGAAAAGCGTTTCTCATGACTCGTGCCGCCTCGATATCGGGGCGCGGTGGGCGAAGTTTTCAACTGCTGCTTTTTTCGATTTTCATTCATCAGATGAGATGAGTGAATGACTCGACGAATGAATGACTCCGACAATTGAATGCCTGCCAACAGCGACTGACCCTGTCTATGCCACCTTCTATGACACCTTCTACCACCCTGCCCACTACAGCCACGGCAAGCAGTCCAGCAACGCGTTCGCGTCTGGCGCTGATCAGAACTGCGGCAACGTGATTACTGACCGGCCCACGACGCGTCTCCATGCGCCGCCCGGAGGCCACTCGAGCATCTCTTTCGGCCAGGAAGAGCCGTCATACGCGCCCCGAGCGAGCCGACAAACAACTCAAGACCTATACTCTGATTCAAGGTCAAATGTCAACAGCCAAGTGTTCGGCGCCCCGTCCGGTGGCCACCACCAATCCTCAAACGCCTACGCCAACGGCGCAGATCAGAATTGCGGCAACTTCATCACCGATCGGTCGAGCACTCGTTTACATGCCCCCCCGGGTGGCCGGTCGCAAATCGTATTTGGCGACGTGGACAACGCGCCGCTTGCCCGGGACATGCCTCATCGACCGGACACCACCGCGTTCGCGGCGAAGGAAAGGGAGCAGATTGGGTCTGATATTTTTGGCGCCGCGCCGGCGCAAGTTCCCCGACACATGCAACAGCAACAAGAGGAGTACTACGAAGAACCTCAACAGCAAGTCGCTTCTCACATCGAAGCCACTGAGGTTGACGTGAAGAGCATGATGCACGGCGATTTGCGGACCATGTGCAGGCAGTATGGGTTGAGCCCCGCGGGTAGCAAAGACACGTTAGTCGAGCGTCTCGTGGAAGCGATGACCTGCGGCCAGATCAAAGTCATGGTCCCGAACAAAGGCACCAGCGGCGTTTCAACCGTTGGTAACAACTACGGCCGTGCGGAGGGCCAGAACGTGGGTAATTTCATGACTGGCCGTAACTCTTCGCGCGTGCTGGCCCCTCCAGGCGGAGGCTCTTCGTTCTCCCTCGCCAACGACGGCTCGGAGAACGACCACAGAGGACACACGCAACAAACCTCGGTAGGCGCCCGCTTCTTCTAAGCTTTGATTTTTATTCAAAGCTAGCACCCTTGTACGATACGAATCTACTTCTACTTCTTACCCTTTCGATTCGTATTGCGTCCGTCCTCTGACCGCCGTGTCCCTTCTCCTGCTCTCCAGATTTCCGAAGCCAAGCTCAGCGACATGCGCGGCCACGACGTGTTCGACGACGGCCCGGGGTACGAACCGAATGAGATGAATCCAACAAAATCAAAACACCTCCGCGGCCACGACGTTTTCGACGACGCCCCCGACCCTTCGGCAAAACACTCACGGTTCGCGCTGAACGACTTGAAACTTAATAATGACCTGCGAGGCCACAACGTGTTCGGGAACGTCGCGACGCCGAAGCGACCTTCCACGGCGCTTTCAGAGGCTAAGAAGTACGAAATGTATGGCCGGAACATTTTCGCGGAAGGGGTTGACGAAGGGTACGCGAAGAACGTAGCCGGTGAAATGCAATTGTCTGACGCCAGAGCCGCTGCGGTGCGAGGGATGCAGGGGAACGACATATTTTCCGACGGAGACGGAACGAACCAAAAAACAACACTGCAAATCAACGCCTGGAAAAGTCAACACAGCAACGTCAAGTTTTGAGGGTACATAGTCAGGTCATACTTGTAGTGATACATAGTTTTTGATCCGAATAGTACGTCAATTGGGTTTCTCTCGCGTAAAATAAACCCCTCTATCGTTTGCAATGAACGAACACTTCGCACGCGCCCCAGCTCATTTGGCGCTCGCTGGTTTCCAGAAGCTCCCAATGCGTATCTTTGTTGTTTGTATGATCTGCGTCTGAATGCGAATCGTCATATACCTTTTCACCCGACTGCGGATCCAGTAAACTTCGCCGCAACGTGACGACCAGGCATTCTTTTTTCACCTCTCTTCGCGCTTTGTCCTTCACTTTTCCCCACAGCGTGTCGCCGAAGCAGCACGAGTTGATCAGAATACAATCCGCGGTGCGCCAGGCGGAGTTTATGTCGTCATCCCCGTCCACTGCGTCTGATAAAAAGTCTCCACAAAGGAACTGCGCGGCGGGTGCTTGGTCGCCAAACTTTGGAACAATTTCTTTTTCGTACAATTGGTTCAACTCGAAGGCTAATGAATGTAATTCCTTCAATACCTCTATACCCACTACGGTGTGGAAAACGTGAGGTGCGAGGCAAGCTGCGGAAAACACGGGCCGGCCGATTCCGCTGCCCAAATCGAGGAACACGCCTCTGCTTTTGTTTTTTTCATGAGGATCTGGATTGGACGCATCAGATTGATCACTCATCACCTCCCTCCCTCCCGGAAGTCTTTGTTTCCATTTCGTGAACAGGTTCACCAGTGCCAAGAACCCTACCTCGCCGAACACCAAGTCGCTCACCCGGTCGTCCTCCCTTTCGGGTTTAAACATCTCATCTCTGCACCGTTCCCGGGCCAACGATGACGGGTGGTCAGCGAACAAACTCTCGACGAGTTCAAGTGATTGCTTGGGTGATGTGAGTAGGGTGACGTCTGTGTGGGTCGTGGAACACGCGTGTTCTAGCCTCGACGCGATACGTTCCAAACGCAACGCATCAGCAGAGGCTCGAGACGGGTCATTTGTCGGGGAATCGCCGTGCATGGAGGGGCGACGCGCGCGTATGGCTTTCCTCGGAAGTTGTTTGTCCGCCTTTGGAGACTCTGTAGTCTCCGCGCACAAAACAACGGTTTATTAACTCAACAAACGACCCGACTAAGAAGACCCATACCCTTCTTAAAACGCAGTGCGTTTTAGGGCTCAGCTCCTCAAACGTCGCCCCTGACACGTCCGCCGTCTCAATGCCACTCTCGCACTCGCGTCTCCCACCCCGAGACCCACACGCCACAAAGGGACTTCTCCTCCCACTCGAACGCGCACTCCCCCCGCGCGTCACTCGTTCCACGCCGGAGTACCTCCGTCGCGACACACCACGCATCAGGCTCTGGATAAGCCACGTCGACTGATTGATTTCCGCTATGTCGATGACCACGTCGGCGTTGCGTTGCGCCCCCGGCTCGGCCGCGTCTTCGCGCGCCACCGCCAAGGCCGCTGTCACTCTTACCAGGGCTCACGCCATGGCCAACCAACGCACTGTGAAACGCCACGGCGGCATCACAGTCGCCGCGCTGGGCAAGAAGGATGAGTCCCAATTTTCCGAAAGCTTCGGCCTGGAGGGAAAATCTCCCAGAGGCATGGGCTTCTTCAACAACACGGAAACCAGCTCATCGTCAATCACGATTAACAAATTAATGTCCTCCCCGTTGGCGGCCATTGTACCTTTATTTCTCCTCGCTGACAGCAGCTTAGCGGAGGACATCAAGCCCTCGTACTTCGCGAGTCTAGGGCTGTTCGTGCTAAGTGCCCCCGGCTTGTGGTCATTGGTAAAAAGAAGCGCCAAGTCCAAAGTCGGCCGCAAAACCTTCGAAGTCGCCGGTCCCGGCGCTGAAAATTCAATGCCCCTCGACGAGCTCGCCAGGGAAGTCAGCATGTTTTTCAAACGCAACAACTACGCGATCAAAGACGCGGGGGAGGTTATTACGTTTGAGGGAAACATAGCGCCCGAACGCGGAACGGCGGCGTACATTACCTTCTGCGTTGCTGTTGGATTATTATGCATAGGGTTGGTGTGTTCCATTGCGTTGCCCGGGGGTAACTTGTGGTACGCCATGGCGTTGATTTCCCCCCTATCCGGCTCCTATTACATGGACAACGCCGGGCGAAAGGAACAGATGAAAGTCAAAATGGTCACCGCGGATGACGACATGACAGTTGATATCGTCGTGGAGGGCGACGTCGAGGAGATCGAACGCATGCGCCGGGACCTTAACTTGATTGAGAAGGGGATGGTGTACGTTAAGGGGGTGCTGGAGAAGTAATGATGGGTTTGGGTCGGTATATGGGGTATTTACTTGAAGCAATCCATACTATCTGCTGTCGAATAATGATTCTAAATAATAACTACTACTGCTGAAACTAAGTTTGCTCCACCAGCCACAGCGGCAACCCCGTTTCTCTGCACGCCCTTAGCGATTCCACCACTGCTTCGTCCCTTAACGCGAGTGGGTGACTAATTGGCCAGGAGACGTGCATCGTGACTGCGGCTGCGCCTCCCCCAGCGCGAAACACCGCGTCCACGTCACCACCGACGCACTCATCCGCAACGACTGTCCCTCCACCAATTATGAAACTCGCAGGCGCTTTGCCTGTTGGGGGTTGGCTTGCTTGGTTTGTGTCATCTGTTCCAATCGTATTGTACCCCCTTTCACTCACCAAGCGTTCCGTCGCGAGCTGGCGCACGAATCGCGTGTCGTTCTCGTCAGCGTCGCGGTCGCTTCCCACCGCCCGCGACGGAAGCGTCCGGCCCCAGGAATCGTTCGAGTCGTTTGAGTTATTTACTTTTTCATAACTCTCACCGTTCATGTTCTCCCCGCCCTCTCCATTTTCAAACACAGCCACAACCCTTTCCTGTCTCCACAGCACCCCGGGTCTGCACGTGCTGAATCTGGTGGTCAAATTCCATTTTGGAGGGACGTTCAGGGAGAGGAACACGTCTCCGTCGCGGAAGGCGTCACGGAGCGAGGAGCGCAACGACGAGGCGTTATGTGTTTGATTTTTCTGTTCGCGCTCGGTATCAGCGTCATCCCCTACGACTACCGGCGTAACAGCCCCAAACCCGCCTAAACTCCAGCAATCCTTGGTCGCAAAGTCCAACGATGAGGTTTCAGTGCCGAAAAGACTTCGCGCCAAGTCGTGGTCGGGCAACGGCATCGCGCTCGATCCCAAGTCCCACCTGTTTTTCGTGGGAAACGGAAAGTGCGCTCGCGGTGAGTTGTGCGGTTTGGTTAACGAAACGACGTTTGAGTTTTTTATGTAAGTCAGCATGGTTTCCAGCGCAGTACGAGCGCCATCCACCCGTGCGTTTTTGGTGGTCGTCGGGACGCACGTGACGATCGTGGGTGTGCCTGACATGATTGAGGTTCGTCGTCCCGCCCTCATCGATGACGCCCCAGCGCCGTCCTCGCCCAAACAAGGCTCGCGGTGTATCCCCACTACGCACAGCACACAAGTGAACCCGAGTGAGGTGACCAAGCCGTTGGTAGGGTCCGAGCCGCACACACACGCATCCTCCGAGGTGGCGCCCTGAAGTTGCCAGCACCCGGGAAACGGGCCGGGATCCAACGCCAAACGCGTCCCGTCCCTGCACAACCCGTCTCGGGAAAATGATGTTGATGTGCCGTCTCTCACCGAGCACCTCCCGTCGTCATGGAGTAAACTGACGACCCTGATACCTAACGCGCGTGAGACGGCATTTGAGGTCAGCCGAGTCTCCTCTGGGTCCAGACCCACGACCAACGCACAGGGGGGCGGGGGCGACCGAAGCACATCCGCCATTGCGTTTGTGTTTGGTGCCGACATCGCGACTGTGCGACGCCTCGATCGTACACGTCCGCGTTGAACATGATCGCGACGCGAACACGACGGTGACGGTGCGCCACTTTGATGCGTCGCGACCGACGCCATCGCGGACGACGACGCCATGTCGCGAGAGGTGCTGGTGCCGAAGCCCCGTGCAAGTGACGTCACGAGGAGACGTGGTCTCATTTTATCCGTAACTCGCCAAAAGTGAGTCCGTGCCGCTTCCTCTTCCAACGAAGTGTCGCCTCGAGTCTCACGCCTCGGGGTGATCGATGTTTCGTTCTTCGCGGAACCAAAAGCACTGTCTCGTGGCTCGTGACGTCTACCCGCCGCCGCGCGCGGCGCACGCGACCGGCGTACTCACATGGCACCGCGCACAGTTTCGCCAGCACTCGCTTTGGCGACCGTCGTGGTGCGATGGCCAGGTACGGCCTCACCGTCTCATCCCAATCGATGTCAAATCTCGGAACGTTCGTTCACAAAGTCTCTCGGGCACTCAAACCTCCCCTTTCACCGCAGGCGTCGTGCTCGTGTGTAACGCGGTGGCTGTTGTCGCCATGTTGGTCGCGCTGACGCAGCACGACGGGTTAGTGATTGACGCCACGTTGCGGCACTACCTCGCGCGGGACACCGCCTCTGGGGCGCGGGACGAGGCGTTGTCACGACTGCACTCCAGTTACAGTACAGTGAGACACCCGCCTCTTTCGTTTCGAAGTACGTCTTCCGTCCGCGCGTTCTCCGACTCACTGGAACACGCGCGGTCCCAGTCCACCATGTCTGGTATTCCCCGATCCACCTTACATGCTTTTCTTAGTCCTCCGAAAAGCACGCTGGAGCGCACCACACGGGGCGACGTAGCGGCTGGGATTCTGGGCGACTCCGGCGCGGACGAGCTGCACGTGTTAGTGAAAGTTGAGGGGAAAGGAGGTTTGGGTTTTGGTGATGATTACAAGAACTCCAGTACCGTGTTCGACCAACCTCCAGTTGAGTCGATGTGCGAGCTGAAACGTAGGATAGAACACACACCAGGGTACACTCAGGTGTGTCGCCACAAAGACGGATATGATGAAGCAAGTGATGTCACAACCGACGCGAGTACCGACGAGAATATTTCCGAAAACGAAAAAACTGAAAACGAAATCGCGAAAATATGTCACTCAAGTTTTTCGATTTTTGACGTCCACGCGGTGTACTCATCAATCGGCTTGGGTAACGTTTTAGACAGTCTCTCAAAATTCGGCAAGAAACTCAACCAACCGCAGCACTCTAACGCGTTCCAACGAGCCTCCCAACTCTGTGCGGAAACCGCGTCCGACGGAAACATCCGCGCCGGGGCGATTCTTTGCGAAGATTTATTCTTTTCGAAACACTGCGACCCGCGAGGGTGTTCTACCTCCATTCGCCCTTCGCAAAGAGCCTGCATAATCGGGAAGTTCGTGGAAGCGTGTGGGTTGGTGTCTGTGGCGCAGGAAAGCGATGTTAACGTGTTAGCAGACGTGTATGACAACGTGCGCATGGGTAAACAGTTAGACCGGGAAACGTTGGAGTGCGCGTCGAATGAGTTGAAATCCACCGTCGACATAAACCTGCGATTCGGAGAAATGGTGAACCGGTGGGCGGAACGGGAACGGGAAAGTGACACTGCTGAAACGTCTGAAATCGACAGC
>MDSY01088506.1_pt1 | contig 14219 bp, 14 predicted proteins | sample 811131 | NCBI WGS metagenome assembly MDSY01 (sample SAMN05326643, study PRJNA326480) | marine metagenome | isolation source: seawater | place: Atlantic Ocean: South West | collected 2010 | reverse complement strand
GGTGGAGACGGTCAGCGTTTGTCGATCCGAGCACAATCGAATGGTAGATTTTATCAAGGATATAATTTTTCATTCACAGAGCCCTGGCTTGGAGGTAAGAAGCCAAACTCCTTGTCATTTTGGGTAAACAACACCTCTTTAAGTTCAAATGGATTGTTGCGTACAAATCCTGATTACAATGGTCTTTCAATCACTGGTGTAGGAATAGGACTTGGGCGAAGAAAGAAATGGCCGGATGATTATTTTACTGCTCGATATGAGCTTAGCTACCAGTATTATGATGTAGTAAATGACTTTAGGTTTCCATTGTTCACTGAGGGCTTTGCAAATGACATCGCCTTCCAATATACACTACAAAGAAGCTCCGTAAGCGCACCTATTTATCCGCAGAGCGGTTCTAATTTTAGATTTCTAGCAAAAGCAACATTACCTTATTCCTTATTTACAGATGTAGATTACACGACAGCAACAAATCAAGAACGCTACAAGTATCTTGAATACTATCGTTTTAGATTTACGGGTGAATGGTATGTTCCATTGACTGCCGATAAAAAACTTGTACTCATGCCGAGGTTTGGGTTTAGCTACATTGGCGCTTACAACAATGACAAGGGCGTTACTCCTTTTGACCGTTACTCTATGGGAGGAAGTGGTCTTTCAGGCGTGAATCAGCTCGGTGGTAGAGAAATTATTGCGCTTCGTGGATATGAAGATCAATATGTATCGTCTACAGGAGGAGACCCAATCATAGCAAAATACACCTTGGAGTTGCGTTATCCTATATCCCTTAACCCTTCTGCTACTTTTTATGCGCTCACATTTGTGGAGGCAGGAAATACATATCCAACATTTAATAAGTTCAATCCTTTTAACGTTAAACGTTCGGCGGGAATTGGGATCCGCGTGTTCTTGCCTATGTTTGGAATGCTCGGACTCGACTATGGTTTAGGCTTTGACAAGTTAGATCCCTGGGCAGATGGTTTTGGAAATTCAACAGATCAATCTGTAGATCAAAAAGGATTTTATCCAAAGTTAAGCTTCACGATTGGGATGAATTTAGGGGAGCTATAGCGGAATCCACCTACTGGTTTTTTTATCTATCACCTTATTTTCTTAATTTACGTCTTTCAAAAAAAATGAGACCATGACAACCTATTCCAAAATCATTACATTATTATTCTCAACTTTATGCTTTGGATCCGTTCAAAGCCAATATTTTGTTTCTTCCTCTTTTATAAATACGATAGAGCCAATAACCTTACAAGCGATTTCTGGCTTGTCTTTACCATATTCAGTTGACACTTATAAAGTGGTTTACAATACTACGGATGTTGATGGTACACCGACTATTGCTTCGGGAGCGCTATGCGTTCCTGTTAGTCCAGATTGTCAAGGTTTTCCGCTAGCGGTCTATGAGCATGGAACGAGTCTTCGAAAAATCGATGTTCCTTCGGAAGATGTTTCGGAGACATATATCGGACGAATCTTTGCTGCTGGTGGATATCAAGTTGTAATGCCCGATTACTTGGGTATGGGCGAGGGTCCTGGCCTGCATCCATACTGTCACGGCGAATCAGAAGCTACTGCAACAATAGATATGATTAGAGCCGTTCGCGAGGCACAAAATTTGGGCGAAATACCGGGAATGGAGCCCGATAATGGAGAGCTATTTATAACAGGATATTCTCAGGGAGGTCATGCTGCAATGGCCACACATAAATATATTGAAGACAATAATTTACTCGAAGAATTCAACGTTCTAGCTTCGGCACCCTGCTCCGGTCCCTATGAAATTACTGGCGCTATGGCAGATACAATTCTGGCGGCATCGTATTCTAACCCCGGATATATTGTGTATTTGATGGCTGCCTACCAACGTGTCTACGGGGACTTATATACAAGCTATTCTGATATATTAAAATCTCCTTATGATGAAATTGTAGAGCCTTATTTTAATGGCAACAACTACACTTTAAACATGGGAAGCTTAAACGATCAGCTTCCTCAAGAAATACAAGCTTTTGTGGAAGATACGGTATTAGAAAATTTTGTAAATGCTGCCTCAGGTCAAAACCATCCTATTTGGCAAGCGATGGCAGCGAATGATAATCACGATTGGCTTCCTACAAGACCGGTGAAAATGTATTATTGTACAGGAGATGAGCAGGTTTCCTTTCAAAATGCTTTAGCAGCAGAGGCTGCGATGATTGCCAATGGAGCAGTTGATGTGGAGGCTGTTTACAAGGGTGATGGTATGCACAACGACTGTGTTCTGCCTTCTTTAACAGATGCCTTTAATTGGTTTGAGACCTTGAAAACGGATTGCACCTCGGCTGGTATTTCGCATATAGAAGGGGAAGATGTAAAGATTTATCCAAATCCAACAAAATCGAGTATTACAATAGAATCAAATGAATTCAAGCATTGTGAAGTTTTTCTTTTAGATCCTTCTGGAAGAATTGTTTTGGCTGTAGATAAGTCTTTGGAGGTTCAAGATATAGAACTTTCTAAATTAATTCCTGGCACTTACTTTATTGAGCTTCGTACTGAACGTAAAAGCGCAATTTTAAAGCTCATAAAAGAGTAAGCCGCTTAATTCTAAACAAATCCTTATCAACAGAAGGCTAAGGCTACATATAGTGGATGATTCTTTACAATAATTATGTATCTTCGCCGTTCAATTGGTCAATTGCACCTTATGTTGAAATATTTTTTCCTTCTCGTTTTGTTTTTTGGCACAACGTTTGCCTATAGTCAATCCTATGCTTACATTGATTCAGATTATATCCTTAGTAAGGTCCCTGAATATGTGCAAGCCAAAGAAAAGCTTGATAAGCTTGCAGAGCGATGGACAAAGGAGATAGAAGATAGATACGAGGCAATCAAGGGAAAAAAAAGCAACTTCGAGCGAGAAGAGATATTGCTACCAAAAGAGGAGCGAATCAAGCGGAAAGAAGAAATTGAAAATTTAGAACAAGAAGCCTTAGATTTGCAAACACTTCACTTTGGTAGTGAAGGAGATTATTTTCAAAAAAGGCAAGAATTGGTCAAGCCGATCCAAGACCGAATCTTTACTGCATTAAAGAAAATATCTAAAAGCGATGGGTATGATTTGGTTTTTGACAAAGCAAATCAAAGCAGCCTAATTTTTGCTGCTAGTGAATATGATATCAGTGATGATATTTTAGATGAAATGGGAATTAGTGAATAGAAATAAATAAAAATAAACACAAAAATGAAAAACGTAATATTCATAACATTGTTACTCCTCATGGGGTTTCAAGCGAAGGCTCAGACAAAGATTGGCCATATTAACTCTCAAGTACTCCTGGACACCCTGCAGTCTCGTAAAGACGCTATGGCTAAGCTAAAGCAATTCGAAGCCGAAGGCGTGCAAGAGCTTCAAGAAATGAATAAGGCTTTTGAAACCGCTTATCTTCGATATCAGCAGAATGAGAAAGACTGGTCTCCAGTTATTCAAAAAATGGAGCAGGATAAGCTTATGAAGAAGCAACAAGGGTTAGAAACTCGTCAGGTTGAATTGGAACAACAAATGCAGATTTACGGTCAAGAGCTGAATAAGCCTATTTTAGATTTGGTACAATCTGCTGTAAACAACGTGGCTGAGGCAAAGAAAATATCCTACGTATTAGACGAAACAGTTACATTGTATTTTGCGGGTGGAATTGACCTTACCCAAGAGGTAATGACTGAATTGTTAAAGCTAGAGGCAGCGCTCCTAGCAGAGTAAGAGCAATCTTATTTTAACGGAATGAATAGGGCAACAATCGTTGCCCTTTTTTTGTAGCTTTGAATTATGAATAAACTTGGTCCCATAGGGGTTTTTGATTCTGGTTATGGAGGGCTAACAGTGCTTCAAGAAATAGTGAAGGCGTTACCTGAGTATGATTATATTTATTTGGGCGACAATGCTCGGGCGCCATATGGGAATCGATCTTTTGAGGTTGTTCATGAGTTCACACTTGAGGCGGTGAATTATTTAAAAGACAGGGGATGCCGTTTGGTTGTTTTAGCCTGTAATACTTCTTCTGCAAAAGCACTAAGAACCATTCAGCAAATAGACCTTAAACATTCCGAGGACCCATCTTTTAGAGTTTTGGGCGTCATTAGGCCTAGTACAGAAACGATTGGGAGCTTAAGTAAAAATAATTGCATAGGAGTATTGGGCACTGAGGGAACCATACAATCAGGCTCATATAGAATTGAACTTGAAAAGTTCTCACCACACACAAAAGTCATACAACATGCCTGTCCAATGTGGGTCCCGCTTATTGAATCAAACCAGCATCAAACGGATATAGGCAAGAAGCTAATAGAAAATGATATACGCGAATTGTTGGCAATGAGCCCAGCTATAGACACTATTCTTTTGGCTTGCACTCATTATCCATTAATCATTAACGATGTAAAGAAAATTGTGGGTGAAAAAATCAACGTTGTATCTCAAGGCCCCATTGTGGCCCATAAGCTTCATGACTATCTCCGAAGGAACACGTTCATGGATGCTCAACTTTCCAAGGGAGGAAATTGCACCTTTTTAACTACTGAGAATGCCGCTGTGTTTAATACTGCCGCAACGCAATTTTTAGAGCACCCAATTTCTGCTTCACAGATTAGGTTTTGATTATTTCGAATAAAGCTCAATTAACTCTGTATTGATTCCTTGAAATTCTTCTTGATGTCTTGAATAATAATTGAAGGTTTTTTCAAAGTCCTCAAAAGACACTTTGTTCTTTTCAAGAACATGATTTACGGATTTAAGTAGTGAGTCTTTATAGATGTTTGTATTGCGAAAGTTCAATTGATAGTAACTTTCTAATATCATAATTTCACTATATACAGATTTAAACTTTTCTCTGGAAATAGGCGGTGCTATGTCTGTATTTTCACAAGAGATTAAAACTAAAACTAAAACTAAAAAGATTACCTTCATTAAATTCAATGTTTGAAAGAAAGTCGTTCTCCATTCCCCGCCTCAATAATTTGGTCTTTCGCGTATACTATATTTCCATTGACAAATGTTTTGTCAATACGGTGTGAAAAACGCGTGCCTTCAAAAGGAGACCAGCCGCATTGATAAAGAATATTATCCGTGCTTACCATTTCACCCGAATTAGGCTCTACAACGACTAGATCAGCAAAATACCCCTCACGAATGTACCCGCGTTTTTCTATTCTAAATAATATGGCTGGGTTATGCGCCATTTTTTCCACAATACGTTCAATTGAAATTTTACCATTCTTAGCATGCTCAAACATACTAAGCAGTGCATGCTGAACAAGAGGCCCTCCAGACGGCGCATTTAAATAAGCATTACTTTTTTCTTCTAGAGTATGGGGCGCATGGTCCGTAGCAACAACATCAATTCTGTTGTCAAGCAAGGCTTGCCAAATGCCTTCTCGGTCTCTCTCGCTTTTCACGGCGGGGTTCCATTTTATTTTTGTCCCAAAGGTTTGATAGTCTTGATCAGAGAACCACAAGTGATGGACACAAGCTTCTGCTGTAATTTTCTTGTCTACTAGTGGAATATCAGCATCAAATAATTCTGTTTCCTTAGCGGTAGAAATATGCAATACATGAAGCCTGGCGTTGTGCTTTTTGGCCAAAGAAACAGCAAGTGAAGACGAAAGGTAACAGGCCTCCTCATTTCTTATAACAGGGTGCATGGTAATCGGAATATCGTCTCCAAATTCTTCTATCGCTTTTTGTAAGTTCTTCTGGATTGTTTGTTCATCCTCACAGTGTGTTGCAATCAGCATACTTACATTAGAAAACAAACCTTCAAGCGTTTCTTTATTGTCGACGAGCATATTTCCAGTTGAAGAACCCATAAAAACCTTAATGCCGCAAACTGACCTAGGATCGGTTTTTAAAACCTCATCAAGGTTGTCATTTGTTGCGCCCATGAAGAAAGAATAATTTGCAATCGAGTTTTTCGAGGCAATAACATATTTGTCTTCTAAAAGCTCTTGAGTTGTGGCATTTGGCACTGTATTTGGCATTTCCATATAAGAAGTAATACCTCCAGCAACGGCCGCTCTCGATTCAGTAAAGATTGAAGCTTTGTGAGTTAAGCCAGGCTCGCGGAAATGAACTTGGTCATCAATACAACCAGGAAGGATATAACTCCCTGTCACATCAATAACCTCTGCATGTTCTGCTGAAAGATTCTTTCCAATACTGTGAATTTTACCACTCTTAATCAGAATATCTTTCTGTTGTTTTGTTCCCTCATTGACAACAATGCCATTTTTTAAAATATAATCCATTATAATTTCATATGTCTCATTTTCCAAACACCTAAAAACGCCTCTTTAAATATTCCAGTGCTCATTTTGGAATCTCCTAGTACGCGATCCACGAATGTAATGGGAATTTCTTTTGTCTTAAAACCATGCTTTATAACTGCATATTTCATACATATTTGAAAGGCATACCCTTTAAAAGTAACGGCATCGAGATTTATTTTCTCAAGAACATTCAATCTATATCCTTTAAACCCTGCTGTTGTATCACGAATGGAAATGAATAGTATAATACGAACATAAACACTTGCAAAATACGACATTAGAATCCTTTTCATAGGCCAGTTTTTTACCTTACCGCCTCTGCAGTATCTTGACCCAATGACTAGGTCAAATCCTTTTTGCAGTTGATCGTATAGTCTTGTTAAATCACTAGGGTTATGAGAAAAGTCACAATCCATTTCAAAAATATAGTCATATTTTTTTTCAATTGCCCACTTGAACCCATGAACATATGCTGTTCCTAAGCCGAGTTTTCCTGATCGTTTTTCAAGAAAAACACGCTCAGGATTTTTTTGCATGGCGCACTCAATTAGTTGCGCTGTTCCATCAGGTGAATTGTCATCTATGAAGAGCAGGCAAAAGTCAAGCTTCAAATCTAAAACTGCATCAATCATCTGTTCAACGTTTTCTTTTTCGTTGTAGGTAGGAATAATAATGAGCGATTTTGGATGCATAATTAGGTAAGAAACGAAGTTAGTGATTTCACTTGAATAAGTACTTTTTAGGATTTCATTTGTGAATTTTTAGCAAAAAAAAGCCGCACGAGGCGGCTTTAATTTTTTTAAAAGGAAGGATTTATTTATCTCCTTTTTCCTTGTTTTCTGTTCCGGCTTCTTCTTTAGCTCCTTCTCCTTCTGCTTTTCCTTCTCCTTCTGCTCCTTCTGCTCCTTCAACTTCTTCCTCTTCCTCTTCTTCGTCATCAAGAGCTCCACGTGAAATTTTGACACCAAGAACAACGGCATTGGCGGGATCTAAAATGGTCACTCCAGGGATGCTTACCTCTGAAACTCGGATAGACTGACCGATTCTGATAGGCGCAATGTTTATAGTAATCGCATCAGGAAGGTCGCCAGGCAATCCAAAACAAGAAAGTGTTCTAAATGCCATGTTTAATTTACCACCATTGAGTACTCCTTTTGCAGCTCCTTTTGTTCTTACAGGAAGATCTACTCTTACTTTTTTACTGTCATTTAGCTCATAAAAGTCTACGTGCTGTAAGGTGTCTTTAACAGGATGTTGCTGAACTTCTCTAACAATACCTACTGCTTTTTTACCTTCAATATCCAATTCCACTTGGTACACCTCAGGTGAAAAGATAATTTTATCTAGTTCTACTCGTTTAACCGAAAAGTGAGTTTGATCACCCTGTCCATAAAGGACACACGGGACTCTGTTTTCACCTCTCAGTGAAGCAGCGTCTTTTTTCCCTACGTTCGCTCTAAGCGAACCGCTCAATTGTGCTTTTTTCATTTTTATATTTATTTAAGATATTACAAAGTGTGAACTAATAGACTCATTGCTGATTAGTTTTTTAATGACATCAGAGAATAAATCTGCAACCGTAATTACACGGATTTTTTCACTCTCTCCACTCAAAGGAATGGTGTCAGTTACGATTAGTTCTGTAAGTTGGGACGCATTGATTCTATCATATGCAGGCCCCGAAAGAACAGCATGTGTACAAAATGCACGAACGCTTAAAGCTCCTTTATCCATGAGTAAATCTGCAGCTTTAGTCAGTGTTCCTGCGGTGTCGCACATGTCATCGATAATAAGTACATCCTTACCAGACACATCGCCAATTACAGTCATTTCTGCAATTTCGTTGGGTTTTTTTCTGTGCTTGTGACAAAGGGCAAGGCCGCAATTCAATCTCTTAGAATAAGAATTTGCTCTTTTTGCTCCCCCAACATCAGGTGCAGCAATCACAATGTTTTCTGAAGGCAACTTTTCAATTTCTTTTAAAAACAGAGTAGAAGCGTAAAGGTGGTCCACTGGGACCTCAAAAAATCCTTGAATTTGATCTGCATGAAAATCCATGGTCATTATCCGGTCTACTCCAGCTGCCATTAACATATTTGCTTTAAGCTTTGCGCCGATCGCAACTCTAGGCTGGTCCTTTCTATCTTGTCTTGCAAAGCCAAAATAGGGCATAACGGCAATAATCTTTCGTGCAGAAGCACGACGTGCTGCGTCCACAAGAAGTAAAAGCTCGAATAAGTTTTCTGTAGGAGGCATCGTGGACTGAACAATAAACACATCTTGCCCTCGAACGGTTTCTTCCAATGAGGGTTGAAATTCACCATCGCTAAATACATTTACCTTAACATTTCCGAGCTCTTGCCCGTACTGTTTGGCTATGTTTTTTGCAAGCTTCTCAGATGCTCGTCCTGTAAATATTTTAACGCCCATGATTTTCTATTATAAAATAGGTTGCAAAAGTACATAAAATAATAGATACGTCAAATAAAACAGCTGATTTACAACTATCTATTTTTGTGGTCTTTGGCGCGCTTCAATTTTTTAAACAAAAGTGTGGGTAACAAATGTTTTAAAGTAAATTTGTTGAACATGAATCAAAAAAGGAAAAATCTCAAAATGTTCGCGAGACTCATAAGGTTTGTGAAGCCTTATAAGCCCCTTTTTGGTTTAGCAGCATTCTGCGTTATACTCCTTTCTTTTTTAAGTCCATTTCGCCCTTATTTAATCGGAACAATGGTCGACCGTTACATTGTCAATAGCCAGAATGCTGAACTTCTCCTAACCTGGTCTGTTGGAATAGCAGGATTATTATTGGTTGAGGGGATGCTTCAATTTGCATCTAGTTATTTTTCTAATCTATTGGCTCAGTCAGTTATTCGTGATATCCGAAAAAACCTATTCAAACATATTGTTTCATTTCGGATGAAGTATTTTGACAAAACGCCTGTGGGTGCGCTTGTCACCCGCGTGGTTTCAGATCTTGAGGCCATTACACAGGTCTTCTCCTCAGGAATAATGGAGATATCTGGAGACTTAATTTCTCTTTCCATGGTACTTTCTCTCATGTTTATTACAAATTGGCAGTTGTCTCTGATGACACTAATTCCTATCCCGCTTTTAATTATTGCAACTCGAATTTTTGCAAAAGCTATGCGCTCCAGTTTTCAGCTCGAAAGATTGCAGGTAACCAAACTTAATACGTTTGTTCAAGAGCATTTGACTGGCATGTCCATTGTTCAGATATTCAACAAGAACAAAGAAGAGTATTCAAAATTTGTAGAAATTAATAAGGGCCACCGAAAGGCTCACATCAATGCAGTATGGGCGAACTCTATCTTTTTCCCCGTTGTCGAGATACTTAGTTCTTTGTCAATTGCTTTTTTGTTGGTTTGGGGAGCTTTGCGTGTGGACGGAAAGTCGGCTATTGAGATCCAAGCCATGTACGGTCAAATTATTGCATTTACTTTATGGATTTATCAGCTATACAGACCAATTAGGCAATTGGCGGATAAGTTTAATGTGTTGCAACGAGGTGTTGTCAGGGCCGAACGAATATTTGAGATTTTAGACCATGACGTGCAGCGTCAATCCGGAGGGTCTCTTGACGAAGTCAATTTTAACAGCGATATATCATTTAAAGGGGTTTCGTTTGCCTATAAAGAGGGCCAAGACGTATTAAGAGATATTGACTTAAACATTGAAAAGGGGACAACCGTAGCTATTGTTGGTTCGACTGGTGCCGGAAAATCTACGATTATAAATATTTTAGGACGGTTCTATGAGCATGAACGTGGAGAAATTCGAATAGGAGAGGTGAAAATTGAGGATATTCAATTGTCTTATTTAAGAAAAAACATTGCTGTTGTTTTGCAGGATATATTTTTATTTTCTGACACGATACATAATAACATTACCCTTGGTGATGAAAAGATTACGCGTGCTGAGGTAATTCAGGCATCGAAGGTTGTTGGTGCGCATGATTTTATCTCTCAACTTCCAGGAAACTATGATTATTCTATAGGTGAAAGAGGAAGCGTCTTGTCTGTTGGGCAAAGGCAGCTTTTGTCTTTTATTCGAGCTTACGTATACAACCCTCAAGTTTTAATTTTAGACGAGGCGACCTCAAGTGTAGACAATGAATCAGAGGCTTTAATTCAGCGCGCTACGGAGCAAATTACAAAAGGAAGAACCTCAATTGTTATCGCACATAGAATGAGTACAATTCAAAATGCTGACCTAATTGTCGTTATGGAAAAAGGCAAGATTATAGAATCTGGTACGCATCAACAGCTGATCAAACAAGAAGGAAAGTACAACACACTTTATGAAAAACAAATCTTCCAGCCCAATGGATAGAGTAGGGCTTAAAGTTGGCGGTGTTCCTGAGCATTTTAATTTCCCATGGCGTTTGGCAATTGAAGAAGGGCTATTTCGAGAACAAGGTGTCTCGCTACATTGGTCGGACATGAGTGGAGGTACAGGTCAAATGATTAAAGGCCTCAAAACAGGGTCAATCGATGTGGCAGTTGTGCTTACTGAAGGAATTACAAGAGCTGTTTTACAAGGTTTAGAAGCTAAAATATTGCGTGTATTCGTTGCGTCTCCATTATGTTGGGGGATACATGTTCCTTATAATTCTGTGTTCAAAGAAATCGATCAATTAGAGGGGAAAACTTTTGCAATTTCGAGAGAGGCATCTGGCTCTCATTTAATGGCCTATTTGTTGGCGCACAAAGAAGGATGGAAACAAGAATTAAATTTCAATGTTGTGGGCGACATTTATGGGGGATTATGGGCACTAGAAAACAATGAAGCCGATGCTTTTTTATGGGAGAAGTACACGACAAACCCATATGTAGGCCAGAAAAAATGCAGGCGAATCGGCGATATAGTTACACCTTGGTCTTCATTTGTTATTGCGGTGAGGGACGAGGTAATTCAGAATCACCCTAATGCGTTAAACAAAATGTGTTCAGTTGTAGCAAAAAAAGCAGCTGAAGTTAAAAAATCAGCTAGAACCGCTGAGATTATTTCTTGGCGTTACAATATTGATTTATACCAGGTGAAAAATTGGCTGAGTCAAACCGAATGGTGCAACAGTCCAGAAGACTTAAAACGCCAGCATGAAGAGGTGGTCTCCTATTTACTTAATTTAGGTCTTATATCAACGAATGAATCAAACGATTGGAGCAAAAAGTTATTTCTTTAATAAGTTGCCTTTTTATTGCAAACTACCTGTATAGTCAGTCGGGATGTACAGATGCCCAGGCTATTAATTTCAACCCATCGGCAATTGATAATGACGGTTCATGTTTGTACGAAACGACCTCGTTCACATTAGAAAATGTGGCTGATTTAAGCCCTGAGGCATTGGCTGAAAATTCGGGTTTGTCATTGTTCAACCAATCCTTATGGACTATAAATGATGGAGGCAATGGCACCCTGATTTATGAGCTTGACACCTTGGGAAATGTACTTCGAGAGGTATTTGTAGAAGGAGTTAACAACGTTGATTGGGAGGCGCTAACCCAAAATGAGTCACATCTATTTATTGGAGATTTTGGCAATAATTCGGGAAGCCGCCAAGACTTAAGCATTATAAAGATTAATAAATCTGAACTTTTAAACAATCTTAATGATACCGTTTCTGGACAAACCTTATTTTTTGAGTATAGCGACCAAGGTGACTTTTCCGGACCACCTAATGCCCACAATTATGATTGTGAAGCCTTTGTGTCTATAGCTGATTCATTATATCTTTTTAGCAAGAATTGGCAAAATCAAGAGGTGCGAAAATACGCCATTCCAATCGATTGGGAGGGGTTATATACAGCGAATGTCTCAGAAGGCTATGATGTGGGTGGGTTAATCACAGACGCTGCATTTGACCCTGTTGACAATAAAATTGTTTTACTTGGCTATTATGACCTTGGTGTAGGAATCTACAATAGCTTTATTTGGTTACTTTGGGATTACAACTCTGGAAATATTTTTAATGGTAACAAGAGAAGAATAGAAATAGGAAATATGCTTACATTGGGTCAAACAGAGGGAATATCTTTAAGGGCTTCATCAGCACAAGGATATGTTTCGTCAGAACAAATCAGTTCTGTAATTACGATACCACCAAAGCTGTTTTCATTTGATTTTGAAGAATTTCTTTCGAGTTCAACTATGAACTCACAGGAAACACAAGGTCATGTATCGATTCAGTGCTATCCAAACCCATTCCAATCAAGAGTTTTCATTCGCAATTATAAAGGTGGATTTCAATTGTATGCTGCTCTAAGTGGCAAGCTTGTTTATGAAGGCATATACCAAGATCAGGGTATCGACCTTTCTGTATTTCCATCGGGAATCTACTTGATAAAAATCAGCCATGCATCGTTTAAGGTTGTGAAAATATGAGACACTTTATTGTCATTTCATAATGAAAATATTCCGGCATTGTGAAATAATATTTCCTAATCCTTTGGTTTTTAGGTAGTTTCTTCATATATTTGAATTAACTCAAACTAAAACTATGTTTCACGACGCTACAATTTGGATAGCTATAGGTACAATAGTATCTATCGTCCTAGTAATTTTTCTCGCATTTACTGCTGAGAAGCACAGAAATGGATAAGCAATATTAAACCTTTTTTGGTTTTTTTTGTTTAAAAAAAGTGATAAGTAAATGTATACTTACGGCCACTTTTATGTCCGTTTTTTTGCTAAAGGCACAGCAAAATGTCGCCTATTTCGCATCAGGTTGTTTTTGGTGTGTAGAGGCTATATTTGAAACTGTGGAAGGTGTGGTCGATGCCCAATCAGGTTATTGCGGAGGGCAGGTATTGAATCCTACTTACGCTCAAATTTGTTCTGGCCAAACTGGACATGCAGAAACGGTAAAAGTAACTTTTAGGCCAAATAAAGTTACATATAAGGAATTGCTGGAAATATTCTTTGATTCCCATGACCCAACCACTCTAAACCAACAGGGTCCTGATAAAGGAACGCAATACCGATCTGCTGTCTTTTATGCCAATGAAACACAGCGAACAGATGCATCTCAATATATAAATCAATTAGAGAAGCAAAAGACTTTTGTAACAATTACAACAACGATTGAAAAAATGACAAAATTTTATCCAGCTGAAAAATACCATCAGGATTTCGTAAAGAATAATCCTTACCATCCCTACGTCCAATCTGTCAGTAAACCACGCAAACTTAAATTTTTAAAAAAACGCAAAAACCCTTAAAACATGACACGCTATTCTTATTTCTTTTCTGTTGCTTTCGTCTTACTTTTAATGAGCCAGCTTTTTATGGCTTATAGAACATCTCGGGTGGAGTCCCCGAATTATGAAATTGTCAAATCTTTTGAGAATTTCGAGATTCGGAATTACGATGCAATGGTACTTGCTCAGACTCAAATGAACTCGAATGTCTATGAAGAAACTTCTTCGATGGGATTCAAAACTATTGCTAATTATATTTTTGGTGGAAACAAAGAAAACCAAAAAATAGCCATGACATCTCCGGTCATAATGGAAATGGGGGAGTCTTCCAAAATGTCCTTTGTTATGCCAAAAGAGCATTCTTTTGAAAACCTTCCTGAACCAAACTCAGAGAGTGTAGAGCTCATACAAATCCAGCCAAAAACATATGCAGTACTGGAGTTTACCGGTTTCGCTAACGATAAAAAAATCCAAAAGCACTCGAAAAGGTTGCTTCAGTTCTTGAAGTCAGAAAGATTAACACCTGTAGGCAACATGAAGTATTTAGGGTATAACCCGCCATGGCAGGTATTGGGTAGAAAAAATGAGGTTGCTGTTGAAGTTCGTTATTCTCCTAAACTCTGAATACCCGCTTTTATATCCATATCGAATCTGTTATAAATTTTATAGAAACCGTCTTCATTC
>MDSY01072622.1_pt1 | contig 14220 bp, 14 predicted proteins | sample 811131 | NCBI WGS metagenome assembly MDSY01 (sample SAMN05326643, study PRJNA326480) | marine metagenome | isolation source: seawater | place: Atlantic Ocean: South West | collected 2010 | reverse complement strand
ATTTCACTTGATAACCCATCTCTATTACAATCTTGCCATTTACATGAACTAATCCCATTTTGATGAATTCATCAGCCTCTCTTCTTGAGCAAAGTCCTGCATTTGATAAAAATTTATTTAATCTTGTGGTTTTCCCATTGTCAAGATGTTTTGAATTTGAAGAGGGGTCTTTTAATTTCATGGTGGTTAAATTCGTCAATTGACTTAAAATTTTGATATAACAGAGTGATGCTCAAAACACCTGCTAAAATCCTAAACTTTATTAAATTGTGAATCTAAAGGTAAGCCTTTTGGTCTATTGAAAGCTACGATAAGATTAAAACAAAAGTCAAAAAGACATCACTCATTATTAGAAATGATATACCACTTCCAAAGGATAGTCTTTAAGAGTTTTTTTAACTTTTTCAAAATCTTCAGTAAAACCTAGTATAAACCCTCCACCACCAGACCCACAAAGTTTGAGGTAATAATCACTAGAATCAATACCTGCTTGCCATAACTTATGAAATCTATCGGGAATCATTGGTTTAAAATTTTTTAGAACTAATGAAGACAATGATTTAATATTTTTAAACATTGAATTGCGGTTTCCATTAACAAATTCTTTAATACAAGCATCAGAGTATCTAATAAATTGATCCCTCATCATATTACTGAAAGTTTCTTTCTTCATGTTTTCCATAAATATTGAAATCATAGTAGCAGTTTCACTAGCTACACCACTATCAATTAAAAATACAACTCCTTTTCCAGATGTATTTTGTGAGGGAATACCTTTTGTTTCAAGATGCTTCGTAGAGTTAATTAAAATAGGTAAACTTAAATAGCTGTTTAAGGGATCTAAGCCTGAAGATTTACCATGAAAAAATGATTCCATTAAACTAAAAATATTTTTTAGTTTGAGTAGTTTATCCTTAGTTAAGTTTTCAAGTATAGTGACTTTTCTTAATGCATACTGATAATAAATTGCTGCAACAAGAGCTCCGCTACTCCCTACTCCATAACCTTGTGGAATACTGCTGTCAAAATACATTTTCCGTTCCAAATCGAAATTAAATTTTTTCCAGTTAAAGGAAATTAGATCATCATCTAAGGTTTTTAAATAATTCGAAAAAGCTAAAAGTTTTTGTTGAGACTCCTTAATAGAAGGATTATTTTTGTGAGGGATTTTTAATGACCCACTATAAAAATTATAAGGTATTGAAAGACCCATAGAATCTTTTATAATTCCATATTCTCCGAAGAGTAATATTTTAGCAAAAAATAATGGTCCTTTCATTTATTTAAAAAAATATAGATGAATTTATAGTTTTCTGGCACCTTGACCAACTTGATCGATAAGGTACTGTCCATCTTCGCAGAATGATTTAAGATCTCTATCAATAAAAGAAAGGACTTGTTTCTTATACTCTAATGGATAAAGTAAATGAACATTAGCTCCAGCATCTAAAGTAAAACAAATAGGTGTTTTTTGACTCATTCTAAAATCCCATATTCTTTGAATAATCTCAAGAGTATTTGGTTTCATCAAAATAAAATAGGGAGAAGATGTCATCATCATCGCATGAAGAGATAAAGCTTCTAATTCAACTATTTTTATAAAAGCATCTATGTCTCCCGATTTCATTATTGGCAGAAGAGAGTCTAAATTATCTGATGCCTGAAGGAAACGATTTGCAGCAAATGGATGTTTGTACATCAAGTCATGTCCTTTTGAACTCGATATTACTTTTACCCCTTTGTCAACTAAAAGAATAGTGTCTTGATAGGATTTAAATACCGGATTTAAACCTTCTGCAAAACTAATTGCGTATAAATTAGAGCAAGTTTCAAGAGTTTTATTTTCTCCCCAAAGTGTAACTGGACCTTGTACACTTCTAGCGGCACTTCCTGATCCCAAGCGTGCAAGAAAAGAGGCTTTTTGATAAAAAAAACTTTTATTCATAGTAGGAAAAAAATGGCGTTCTAAGTCCATCAAGCAAAGTGATAGAGACGCCATCGAAGAAGCAGATGAAGCGATACCGCTACTATGAGGAAAAGAATTATGGCTCTTGATTATTAAATCGTGTCCTTTAATCCATGGGATATAGGATTCGATACGCTTAAAAAATATTTTAAGTTTAGGTTTAAATTCCGGTTTTAGTTTTTTGTCAAAATATAAATCAAAATCAAAGTCTTCTGCTTTTTTAGGCTTAAAACTCACTTCGGTTTTACTGGTACTTGATGAAAGTGTAAAACTCAAAGAGGGGTTTTTTGGTATCTGTGAATCTTGTTTTCCCCAATATTTAATTAATGCGATATTACTTGGTGCTTCCCAGGATGTCAAATAATCGACAGGAGTGGCAGTTTTTGAAATAAAAGTATTCAAATTCATATATTCCATAAAGATACAGCATCAATTGTTATGTTTTATAGCATAATTATTAGAAATGATTTTTTTCTACTAGCTTTACTTTTAATGAAAAAAAATAGTTATTACCTTATTATTGCTTCTCTTTTAGGAATTCTTATTTCAGTTGGGGTTGGATTTTTATCTAGTATGGTCACACAAGATGCAATTCCAACATGGTATAAAGGCTTAAGTAAACCTTTTTTTTCACCACCTAATTGGCTTTTTGCTCCTGTTTGGACTTTATTATATACTCTTATGGGGATTGCAGTAGGTAGGATTTGGTTTTATGGAAGGAAACACAAGTGGGGTAAAACAGCGCTATATCATTTTGGAGCCCAATTAATCTTTAATGGTCTATGGTCTCTAGTTTTTTTTGGTTTAAAGAATCCGCTACTTGCTTTGATTATAATTTTAATCTTGTGGGTTTTAATCCAGCGTAGTATCTTTTGGTTTCGACTTGTTGATAGAAAATCAGCTTTCATGCTCTACCCATATTTAGCTTGGGTTAGCTTTGCAACCTTATTAAATATCGGTGTAGTATATTTAAATTAATAACTAGATTTAGGGGTTGACACGCTCAGGAAAATCTGTAATTATACCATCAACTTCTATACTTTTCATTTGAGCTATATTATCAATTTTATTTACTGTCCAAGTAAAGACCTTAAAACCTGCTTCATGAATCTTATCTACGTTAAGAGAGTTTAGAGTTTTAAAATCTGGGTTTATGGCTTTAGCTTTTAATTCCAATCCAATGGGTATGGCATCCAAAGGATCATCTTCGGTAAGAATAGCAATTGGTACTTCTTTATTAATTTGACGAAAAATTTTGAGTTCATCCCAATTAAAACTTGAAATAAGAATTTTTTCTGGAAACCAAGCTCCAACCTCAAAATAAATCTGAAGAAGTTCATCGGTTTTTAATGCTGTGGCTCTTCCTTTTAATTCAATATTCAAAAAGACACGGCCATTTATTAAATCTAGAACTTCTTCAAGTGTTGGTATGCTATAACCATTCAATACATCAATACGTCTTATTGAATCTAAAGCTAATTCCTCAATATAGCCACTGGAATTAGTCAATTTTTCTAAAGTTTTATCATGAAAGACAACTAATTCTCCACTTGCACATTTAAAAATATCTATTTCTATTCCATCTACACCTAGTTCTATTGCTTTAGATATAGAAGGGAGAGTGTTTTCTGCAAGATGACCTTTTGCTCCTCGGTGTCCTATTATAAGTAGATTTTGAGATGATGTACAAGCTGTAATTGTAAAACCAAAAAATAAAATTATATGAAAACTTCGATATTTCATTTTAAATATAAATTTGGAATAATAGATCTTAATAAAAAAAAGATATATTTTTAATTTGTTAAAATCCAGAATTCCCATGGCTTCATGTCATATTGATATGACGAAGAAAGTCTTTTATTTTTAAAGTCTTGAAAGCGCTTAAAATTCCCGTCATAGGGTAAAGTAAACTGAGCATAGTCTTTACTTAGATTTGCAATAAATATGATTGTATCTCCATCTCTTTCTCGTTCAAAGGCAAGTATTTGATCATTCTTAGAGTTTAATAAACGTTTAAAAGAACCTCCAGATAATCCAGAAGTCAATGCTTTGTGATTATTCTTTAATGCTCCTAATTGTTGTAAAAACTCCATAGTTTTTCCTGACACCTTAGGAAAGCTGTCTTTTTCAAAAAAGTGTAATCGCTTATTAAGATCATATTCCTGACCGGAATATACCAGTGGCATTCCAGGGATGGTATAATTTAGTGCCATAAAAGCATAAGCTGCTTTTCCATAGCTTTCCTCAATAGTTCCATTCCAAGAATTTTCATCATGATTGGAAACAAAATTGACAACGATATTTTCAGGACTGTAACGTTTGATTGTTCGCTCTATGTGTCTTGAATAATTAAGAGCATTTTTTTGACCTTGAGCTACTTTTTTAGATAAATGGTGACCAGGCCAATCGTAAGAAGCATCAAACTTTTTTACCAAGCCTATACCTCCAGGATGATATATATCTGTTTCTGCCAAAAGAAAAAGAGGTTTGATCTGCTTCAAAATAGCAAAGGTTTTGTCATAAAATTTCTTGGGTACAGCATAAGCCTGATCGATACGATATCCATCTATATTGGCTTCTTCTATCCAATACACCATGGCTTGTCTCAATGCTTCTCGCATTTCCATATTATTGTAATTCAAATCTGCTACATCAGTCCAGCCAAAAGACTTTCCTGTTCGAAAGTCGATGGGGTCGATAATTTCTCCCTTTTTATTTTTAAGATAGTAATCACTATGCTCTTTAATCCAAACGTGATCCCACCCGGTATGACCTGGAACCCAATCCAAAATAACATACATCCCTAATTGATGTGCTTTGTTTACAAGAGATTTAAAATCCGTTAACGTACCAAATTCTGGATTGACTTTAGTGTAGTTGGAAACTGCATAATAACTACCTAATGGACCTTTACTTTTTGTATTAGAAATTGGGTTGATTGGCATCAGCCAAATAATTTTGACCCCCATTTTTTTTAATTTTGGGAGATCCTCTTTAAAAGCATTAAAAGTTCCTTCTATAGAATACTGACGAATATTAGCTTCGTAAAGTACCGCCTTGGAAATGATTTCGTCATTTATAGGTAAGAATGGTAGATCTTGAATTGTTTTAATTTGAGGTTTTCGAGCTACTTCAGATTGATTTTGACAAGATAATATCAATAGACTCAATAATAAAATACTTTTTAGTCTCATAAGCTTAATTCAATAATTAAAGTTGTTTCCGAGGGGATTTTTAATACTTTAGGCAGCTCAAAAGAAGCTTCAGAAATAATTTCAAAAGCTTGTGTCCTCACTGCAATTCCCTCGCTATATCTATTTAAAGAAAGCTTCTGATCTATGGTATTATTATTTACTATTATCATGACACGTTTATTATCGGTATACCTAAAATAAACATAAACATCATCACGTGGAACATAATGTAATGTTTTTCCAAAATGAATTGCGGAATTAGTCTTTCTCCATTGAATGAGTTTTTTTGAAAAATCATAATATTTTGCTTGTTTAGAGACTCTACCATTCTTGCTAAATGCATTTTGATTATCCGTTGGCCAACCGCCTGGAAAATCTCTTCTGATATCTCCATCACCAACTTCTTTTTTCCCAGTCATTCCAATTTCAGAACCATAATAAATTTGTGGAATTCCCCTTAGAGTCATTAATACGCTAAGAATTTGTTTATAATTTTTAAATTTTGGATAAAAATCATTTATTCGATTAGTATCATGATTCTCAGCGAAAATAACAACATTATTTATATTTGGATAAAGAAAATCATTCTGTAAATTTTTATAAAGTCTAGTCGTTCCGTGTTCCCAAAAAGAGTTCTTTTCTTTAAAGACTTTGACCAAAGCATCGTTCAAAGAAAAATCCATTACACTTGGAAGCTTGGAATCAAAACCTTGAATTGCTGCAATTGGACTTTTTTCTTGCCAATAAGAAAGATGTAAGCTATTGTGCATCCAACCTTCACCAACGATATTAAAATTTGGGTATTCTTTATGAATAGCTTCTAGCCAAGTAATCATAGATTTAGGATTATTATAAGGGTATGTATCTACTCTAAAACCATCGATTTGAGCAAATTCGATCCACCAAATTGCATTTTGACATAAATATTTTAGAAGGTAGGGGTTACTTTGATTTAAATCTGCCATAGATGGCACAAACCAACCTTGGAGTAATTCATTACGATCTATAGTAGTTGCGTACGGGTCAGAATGAATTTCTTTTCTGTGATTGGTGTTAGTGTATTTTTCAAACTGATGAATCCAATCGGAGGAGGGCAAATCTTTTATCATCCAGTGTTCAATTCCCCAGTGATTGGTAACGTAATCCATGATCAACTTCATCTTACGCTGGTGAAGGGCATTTGCCAAAGAGCGATAATCTTCATTTGTTCCATAACGTGGATCAATACGATAAACATTACTTTGGGCATAAGTATGGTATGATGCTTCAGCGGCGTTGTCCTCAAGCATAGGGGTTGACCACAATGCAGTTACTCCCAAGTCTTCTAGATAATCTAAATGGTCAATAATTCCTTTAATATCTCCGCCGTGACGTCCATCTTTATCATTTCGATTCGTTTTTTCAGAAACAGAGGAATGACTATCATTAGAATAATCACCATTAGCAAAACGATCCGGCATCAAGAGATAGATTACATCAGAAGAATTAAAACTTTCTTTATTGGTATGCTGATCACGAGTTTTTATTTCATATTTAAAAGTGGAATGAACTTGTCCATTTTTGATTAAGTTGATTTTTAATTCCCCCGATTTTTTTCTAGTCAAATCAAGATCAACAAATAAGTAATTTGAGTTTTCTACTCGATATACCTTAATTCTTTTCAAAGATGGGACATCCAAATCGTATTGAGCTATATTGTCTCCATAAAGCATTAATTGAAGAGTTGATTCTTGCATTCCCTCCCACCAAAAGGGAGGCTCTACTTTTTCAACTTGGGCAAAAGTGAGGTATGATTGAGCTAAAAAAAATAAACAAAATAGTTTTTTCAATGATTGTTAATTAAGTAATTTCCCATTACAATATACCATCAGATCTTTATTGGATTTATCAACAGTAACTTTTTGTTTAGTAATTTTAATATTTATTATTGTTCCTCTAAAGTTAATCTTAAATGAGAATGCTTTCCAGATATTAGGAATTTTAGGATCGATATGTACTTGGTTATCAACAATACGAAGACCTCCAAATCCTTCTACAATACTCATCCAAGTTCCAGCCATGCTGGTTATATGAAGACCTTCTTCTAGTTCATTGTTATAGTCATCTAAATCCAACCGAGAGGTTTGAAGATAGAAATCATATGCTTGATCCTTTTTCCCTAAACTTGCTGCAAGGATAGAATGAATACAAGGGGAAAGTGAAGATTCATGAACCGTTAAAGGCTCGTAAAAATTAAAATGACGTTCTAGAACAGTTTTATCAAAGTGATTTTCGAAAAAATAAAAGCCTTGTAATACGTCAGCTTGTTTAATAAAAGGGGATCTTAAAATTCGATCCCAAGACCAGTGTTGATTAATTGGGCGTTCATTTTTATTTATACTTGTTGCAGGTATTAAATTTTTATCTAAAAAACCGTCTTGTTGCAAATAAATATCTTGATTTGGGTGCTTGGGAAAATACATATTATCAGCAATTTCTTTCCACCTATCTACCTCAATATCAAGCCAATTTAATTTGACTTTGATCACTTCCCATTTTTGAATGTGTTGTTTTTTTATTTTGAGGATTTGCTCAATTGTAAATCTCAAACACCATTGACAAAGATAATTTGTGTACCAATTATTATTAATATTATTTTCGTATTCGTTAGGCCCAGTAACTCCTAAAATTACAAAGGCCTTTTGAAACTCAGAATAGTTGACGCGTTGAGCCCAAAATCTTGCAATTCCGATTAGTACCTCAATTCCCATTTCTGGAATATAAGATGTATCACCTGTAAATCTTTCATAGTTAAAAATAGCAAAGGCAATAGCTCCATTTCTGTGAATTTCTTCGAAGGTAATTTCCCATTCATTATGACATTCTTCCCCATTCATCGTAACCATTGGATAAAGCGCAGCACCATCAGTAAATCCGAGTTTTATTGCATTTTCTATAGCTTTATCTAATTGGTTATATCGATACTTTAATAAGTTTCGAGCTACCTTATGATTTTTTGTTGCCATGTAAAAAGGTAAGCAGTAGGCCTCTGTATCCCAATAAGTCCCTCCCCCATACTTTTCACCAGTAAAACCTTTAGGACCTACATTGAGTCTAGCATCGTGGCCGGTATAAGTTTGATTTAGTTGAAAAATATTAAATCGAATAGCCTGTTGAGCTTTGTCATCACCTTCAATCTTAATATCAGATTGTTCCCATATTTTATTCCAAGAATTATTATGCTCTTGTGCTAATTCGTTAAATCCTTTTGATGAGGCATTTAAAACTAAATTAAATGCAATACTTTCAAATTCCTTGACATTATGATTCATTCCGTTTATATAACCACCAAATTTTAAAACAAAACAGCTACCTCCTTCGGTTAAGTAATGTTTTTTGTTCTGGCTAATAAATTGATTTTGATCGCTAATAGTAAAGTTGCCTTTTGAATCTCCATTTTCATCAAATAGTTGAGTTTGGGCATAAGTGGCAATATCAAAATTCGTTTTCAATGTTTGGGAGTGTAAAAGCAATAGTTCTGGTGAAACAATTTTACTCTTACAATTCCAAAAAGGATCTTCCCAATTAGAATCATAATTTTTAATGTTTCCATCAACATAAGAGTCTATTTCTATATCTGCATTACCCTTAACCATGGTGATTTGGTATTTTATGACTCCCAAAGAACCTTCTTTCATTGAAAGAAAACGTTTAACATCAATAGCTACATGAATATTAGCTGAAAGTTGAAGCTCAAAAGAACGTTTATAAATTCCCGTTTTCATATCGAGTTCTCTTCTGAAATTAAATATTTTAATGCATTTATTCAAATCCAAAGGAATTCCTGCTATTCTAATATTAATTCCTATCCAGTTTGGTGCATTTAGAACTTTTGCAAAGAATTCTGGATAACCATTTTTCCACCAACCTACTCTTGTTTTATCGGGATAATATACCCCTCCAATATAACTTCCTTGATAAGTTTTACCAGAGTACTGTTCTTCAAAATTAGCACGTTGTCCCATAGAACCATTTCCCAAGCTAAAAATACTTTCAGAAGCCCTAACCTTACTTTCATCAAAACCATCTTCTATGATTTTCCATGGATCTATCTTAAAGTATACTTTTTTCATTTAGTAATTAATTTAATATCGAATAGATAAGGTTAGATTTAATTTAGAACAATTTATCTAAATCATTTTGAACCAAAGACAGAAAATTAGGATAACAAAAGTCTTCATTTAAAAATTTCTCTGGGCTGCCTATCGCAACAGCTGTCATCCCCGCTGCTTTTGCTGAAATAATTCCAGAGGCAGAATCTTCAAAAACCAAACATTTCTCTGGAGCTACTCCAAGAGCCGAACTCCCTCTTAAAAAAACCTCTGGATGAGGTTTACTTTTATTTACTTTATTTCCATCTATCACAATCTCAAAAAATGAACTAAGTCCTAATTTATTAAGAATAACTTCAGCATTTTTACTAGCAGAACCTAATCCAATTTTTACTTTCCTTTTATTTAAAAAAATTAAAGTTTCAGAAATCCCAGGTAAAATATCTTTTGGACCAAGATCCTGGACAAAATCTAAATAATCTAGGTTCTTTTGAGCTAAATATTTTTCAAATTTTGAAGGCTCTATAACTGTATTAGCCATTTTTAAAATAATCTGAAGAGAATCTGAACGGCTAACTCCTTTTAACAGTTCATTATCGTTCGAAGTAAGATCATAATTAAAAATTGATGCTATTTTTTTCCACGCAAGAAAATGAAATTTTGCAGTATCAACTATAACACCGTCTAAGTCAAATAATGCACAATCATGCTTTTTCATTAAAGGTGTTATTTTTAAATACTTTTTTACTTATTCTTCAGGGGCTAATGTTACGCTAAGATCATTAAGTTCTGGAGTTAAATAAATTTGACAGCCTAAGCGACTATTATCTTTTACATTAAAAGCTTCGGCAAGCATAGCTTCTTCATCTTCGGAACGTTCCGGTAGTGAATGATTACTTGTAACGTAACACTGACATGAAGCGCAAAGGGCCATTCCACCACATGTTCCTTCTATAGGAAACTCATATACCTTACAAAGCTCCATTAAATTAAGCTGCATATCTGTAGGTGCAGTTAGTTTATGGTTATTACCCTCTCGATCTGTTAATTGAATATTAATGTTTTGATTCATCCTAAGATGGATCTATACTTGTAACAGACTCAATTTGAGGAAGATATTTTTTAATAGTTAGTTCAACTCCTGACTTTAAGGTCATTTGATTGACACTACAACCAACACATGCACCATGAAGTTGAACATTCACATGTTTATTTTCTTCAATGGAAACTAGTGATATATCTCCTCCATCTGATTTTAAAAAGGGTCTGATTTCCTCTAACGCCAATAGTACTTTTGATTCTACTTCTTTGGAATCCATAATCATGATTTTATTGCTTCACATCCTACTAAATTAGTAATTTCTACTGCTTTTGTGGGTGGTAAATTTTTATTTCTATAAACGACTTGAGAAACTAAGTTTTTTGTTATTTGAATAAACTCGTTTGCTATAGCAGTTTTTTCTTGGAGACAAGCAGGCCGACCATAATCAGAAGCTTCTCTAACACTTTGGATAAGTGGTAAGGATCCGAGAAACGGAACCCCTTTATCTTTTGCTAAATATTCAGCACCTCTCTCTCCAAAGATATAGTATTTATTTTCGGGTAACTCTTCTGGGGTGAAATAACTCATATTTTCAACAACTCCAAGCACAGGTACTTGAATATTCTCTTGTTGAAACATTGATATTCCTTTTTTAGCATCTGCTAGAGCAACATTTTGTGGAGTGCTCACAACCAAAGCTCCACTTATTGGCAAAGATTGTACTATACTTAAGTGAATATCACCTGTACCTGGAGGTAAGTCAATCAATAAAAAATCTAAATCACCCCATGCTGCATCAAAAATCATTTGATTTAATGCTTTAGCAGCCATTGGCCCTCTCCATATAACAGCTTGTTCAGGCTTTGTGAAAAAACCTATTGAAAGAATCTTTACTCCATAATTTTCAATCGGTTTCATTTTAGATTTACCGTCAACCTCAACAGAAAGAGGTTTAGATCCCTCCATATCGAACATGGTCGGAATAGAAGGACCATATATATCAGCATCTAAGATGCCAACTTTACAACCCATTTGTGCCAAAGTAACAGCTATATTGGATGTAACAGTAGATTTTCCAACCCCTCCTTTTCCAGATGAAATTGCAATTATATTTTCAATTCCGAGTATGGGCTTTCCTTTAATAGAGTTAACCTGTTTTTTAACAGGTACAACTTTTATATTAATATTAATTTTAGCTTTTTCATAAACCTGGTCATGAATTGCCTTAAGGATGGTAACCTCTAATTTTTTCCTAGCTTGTAAGCTGGGATTTTCAAGTTGTAAATCAATATCAACTTGATCTCCAAAAATCATAACATTCTTTAAAATACCTTTATCAACTATGTTTTCTCCTTCTCCAGGTACAGATATTTTTTTCAGTGCATTTAAGACTGCATTTTTAGTGATTTTCATAATTAACTTAAGAAATACAAATATAATGTTAAGGATTAAATAACGAAAGCCAATTATTTTTAAATCGTAGATAATTCGAATTTTGGATCCCAGAAATACTTTTCTAAATTTTTAATTTGGTTTTCTTCAATCTCAATCCCCTCATTTTCTAATAGTTGTTGCATCAGTTTAGTACCTCTAAAATGGTGTTTTCCCGTTAATAATCCTTTACGATTTACAACTCTGTGGGCTGGCACACTTTCATCATTATGAGATGCATTCATGGCCCAACCAACCATACGCGCACTTCTTACTGCGCCTAAGTGTTTTGCAATTGCTCCATATGAGGTTACTCTTCCTTCGGGGATTAGGCGAACTATACTGTATACTTTTTCAAAAAAAGATTCCTCATCTTTCATTCAAAGATGAAATTTAATGTAGGTAATTGCTTTTCCTTGGTCTAAAAATTTTTTTTCATAAAAAGTTTGAATTGCAGTGGATTCTTTGGCAGCATCTTTATTGTTATATATATCATGATGTGCATACAAAATTTTACCTAAATGACTAATATTTGCAAGAGTGTAACCAAACAAAAATTCACTATCAGTTTTTAGGTGTATAACTCCTTTAGGCTTTATAATTTTTTTATAATCCATTAGTAATTTTGGCCGGGTAAGTCTATGCTTTGTCCTTTTAAATTTAATTTGAGGATCAGGAAAAGTAATCCATATCTCATCCACCTCATTCTCAGCAAAACAATTAGTGATGAGTTCAATTTGGGTCCTTAAAAAAGCTGTATTCCTCAAATCTTTTTCCAGAGCTGTTTTGGCTCCTCTCCAAAAACGTGCTCCTTTAATATCTATCCCAATATGATTTTTTTTTGAATTACGTTCAGCAAGATTTACGGTATACTCGCCCTTACCACAACCTAATTCCAAGACAATAGGGTTATCATTTTTAAAAAACTCAGAATTCCACTTTCCTTTTAATAAAAAAATATCATTTTGGATTGTCGATCTTTCAGGCTGAACGACATTGGAAAAAGTTTCGTTTTCCTTAAAACGTTTTAATTTATTTTTACTCCCCAATTGTAATTTTTTATAAAAATAGATAAATTTAGATACCATTGAGCTCATTTTCTTTCACACTTGTTAATGTAAAAGAAAACTCAGAACCAATACTAGTTCGACTTTCTACAAAAATTTTTTCTTTATGAGCATCTATAATATGTTTTACAATAGATAAACCCAGTCCAGAACCTCCTAGCTTTCTATTTCTCGTTTTTTCTACACGATAAAAACGCTCAAAAAGTCGGGGTAAGTGTTCTTCTTCAATACCCTCCCCATTATCAGAAATTCGGATAAGGATTTTATTTTGATCAAAAGTTTCGATACTTACTTCTGTAATACCTCTATTAACTCCATATTTAAGAGAATTAACAATTAAATTGATTATTACCTGTTGAATTTTTTCTTCATCAGCATTTACAAAAATGGGGTGATTGTATTGACGATTCATCCTCAAATTAATATTGCTCTTTTTAGCTTGTATTTCCAATGATTCAAAAATATTTTCAATTGTTAGGCGAATATCAAAAGTTTTTTTATCCAATTTAGCTATCCCAGACTCAAACTTGGTAATAAGGTCTAAATCTTTAACTATATAACTAAGTCTATCAACTCCTTTGGAGGTCTGCTTCAAATACTTTTTAATTATTTTTTTATCCTTAATACCTCCATCTAGTAAGGTTAATACATACCCCTGAATTGTAAACAAGGGTGTTTTTAATTCATGTGCAATATTCCCAATGAATTCTTTTCTGTAATTCTCTTGATTTTTAAGAAGTTCTATTTCCAAGTTTTTGTCAGAATTTAATTTCTTTAGATTGCTTGTTAGCAATTCAATATCAGAAGCTGATTTGATAGTTGAGGTTGAAGTAGGATAAAGGGTATTATATAATTCAATTACTCGATTGACCAAATAATTCTTTAAACGATAAATTAATAATAAATATGAAAAAATAAGAATACTTAAAAAACTTATAAATGAATATTGAATGATTTGCTCAGCTGGAATATTAAAAATAAAATATGTACTTCCAATGAATATAATCTCACAAAAAAGTGAAATTATTAAGGACAAATAAAAACTAATTTTATTGAATTTTGGAGTAGTCAAAATATCACTTTTATGACTTAATGAACTTGTAACCAATCCCTTTAATAGTCTTGATATAGTGTTCTCCTATTTTTTCTCTAAGCTTTCGAATATGGACATCTATAGTTCTATCACCAACAATATCACCACCCCATACTTTATCCATAATTTTTTCTCTTGTAAAAACTTTCCCAGGTTTTGAAGCTAGAAGATAAATAAGTTCAAATTCTTTTCGAGGAAGAAAAAGTTCTTTACCTTTTTTAATTATTTTATAAGCATCACGATCTATAACAAGATGATTAAAAGCAATTAAATTTTGAATATCTTCTTTTTCTTCAAATCGTCTTAAAAGGCCCTTGACCTTTGATAATAATACTT
>MDSY01033806.1_pt1 | contig 14220 bp, 11 predicted proteins | sample 811131 | NCBI WGS metagenome assembly MDSY01 (sample SAMN05326643, study PRJNA326480) | marine metagenome | isolation source: seawater | place: Atlantic Ocean: South West | collected 2010 | reverse complement strand
GATAATCAAAAGCAGATAGTACATTGGAACATTTGAGGAGGAGTCTGTTATGCCCATCAGTGCGATTCGAAGATGGCGAATCCGTCGACTCTACAACGCCGGTGAGTGGAAAAGCGCACACGAGTTCGCAGAAAGAGAGCTTGGCAGTAAAAATCATGATTTCGCTACTGATATAATTCTCCGATCCATGTACAATCAATCTCGATGGGAAGATGTGATTTCCTTTGGAAAACAATACCCTGAGGCGGATACAAACCGGTATGTGCCCAAATCCCATCGAAGAGTATCTGAAGAAATTGAAGCAGTAGAAGGGGTGCCAAAGCCGACTTTCACACGAGTATGGGATGAAGCAGATTTACTCAAAAATTGGTTGCAAGAAGGATCAAGATTGTGGCTTAAGCATCCTTGGGGATGGATACATTGGGACATGCCAGACGGATTTGAGTTAAGCAAGACACACCCTGCTTTGTTGCATCTTGCCTTGGAAGTTCTATTGTCGCCCTGGGTAAAGAAAACCAAGAAATGGAGCGTGGAGAGAAGGCAACCCGGAAAGCACCACTCACTTTCTTATTCCGGAGGCATCGATTCTACTGCAGCCATGCTTTTGATGCCAGATGATACAATACTCGCATACCATGAACGAAATTTCACCTCGATGCTTAATCATTCATTGCCGCATTCTATGTTTAAAGAAATAAAGAACCGTTCAGGCCGAGATGTGCTGTGCATTCCTTCAAACCATGAAAAAATTAGAACACACTATGGCTTTCAAACAGGGTTTTCGACAGCTAACGCCTCGGCTGTTCATCTCATTTTGCTTGCTGATTTTTTAGATCTCACATCAATAGCCTTTGGTACCCCAATCGATAATACATGGTTGGGAAAAGGACAAACCTATCGGGACTTTTCAACATCGTTTTACTGGGTATATTGGACCAAACAGTTCAAAAAAGCCGGGCTAAGTTATCTTTTGCCTATAAATCACCTTTCGGAAGCAGGGGCGTTACTCGTATGTAAACAAAGTCAATATCTAGATGTGGTCAATTCATGCTTGCGAGGTCACGAGGGGCGTTGGTGTGGGCGCTGTTGGAAATGTTTTCACAAAAATGGCCCCCTCGGGAGAGATTTCGATCCGTACAGCAAAGAGGTGACGACCTTTCTCCACGCCCCCCATCTGCGCACTGCACAACACGCATTGTGGGCGTTGAAGGTGCAGGGTTTGGAACATTTGGCGCCTCATCTCAAGCCTCACATTGCCGAAGACTTGGATTGGTGGCAGCAGGCATATCCAGTGGGATTGGAATTAATCGATGAGCCTCTTCGAAATCATCTTCGTTCCCGTACCGATGACTATCTACAATGGATGGACGAACCATATACTCTTGAGACAATCGATTTGGATGTCTGAACCTGACTCAATAATGCTACGGAATAAGCTCACTCACTTGCCAAACATCAAGAAGTTGAGGGTGGAGGGAATGCCATGGATGATGAAACCACGTCGGCGGAATCACCAGATTCACACGATGTAATTTCAACCCGGCAGGCCTATGATTCGCTGAAAAAAAAGCATTCAAGAAGCCAGCGTGAAGTACGACGGCTAAGGGCTTCAGTATCATTCCTGTTAGGTCTACATATTACAAACGCAGCCCGGCAACCTTGGCGTTTGCCTTTTCTTCCAATCTCACTTCCATTGCTTGCTGTGAAACTTGGTCTGCAACGAATAGGTCATCGTCCAACTGAAGAATCTCTTTCAATCGAACAGTCCGTTCAAATTGAACGTGAACATTGCATTGTATTGTTCCCTACAAATGGAGTAGGTTTCGGACATTTCACACGAATGTATGCTGTCGCTAGAGCATTACGAAAAGCAGATCCTACGCTCGAGATAGTCTTTTTTACCCCAATGCCAACCCTACACGTCCTCTATAGTGAAGAATTTCCAACTTACCATTTAGCAGGACGATACAAGCATGTAAACATGAGCGCTACCCAATGGAATGGACTGGTAGAGGACATGCTTCACATGGTGTTTGATATGCACCGGCCAAAATGGTTCATGTTCGATGGGGCTTTTCCTTACCGTGGTATGTTGAATGCCATTGCTTCGCAACCTCACATGAACAAGTGGTGGATGCGTCGTGGGTCGCTAAAGAAAAACAAATCCATTCCAGTGGATAGCCAATCCTTTTTTGATGGAATTATTGTTCCAAGTGAAGGCCAAGAAATCGGATCCGAAGAAGGAGTTCATGTTGTCGCTCCGATTAAAGCAATTGAGGTCGGTGAGGCTTGGGATCGTGCCTTTGCTCGCTCTCGACTTTCAATACCTGCTGAAGGAAAGGCAGTCTATGTTCAACTTGGAGCAGGAAGAATAAATGACATCGAAAGCCTTCTTGAGAAGGTTCTTCATTCATTGTTTGACCATTCCGAAGTATATGTGGTTCTAGGAGAATCAATGTTGGGTGAACGTTTGAATTTCACCCATGAGCGTCTAAGAGTGGTTCGTGATTACCCGAATGCGTTGTATGCTCTTGCCTTTGATGCATCGGTTCAGGCTGGTGGTTACAATTCATATCAAGAAATGCGGATGTTTGGTATACCCACGCTTTTCATTCCGAACACGGACACAGGCATGGATGATCAAGTGGCACGTTGTCGGGTTGCTGAAGAAGAAGGCTGGGGCTTGGTGAACATGGAAGAATCAAGAATTTCTGTTTGTGTTCATTCCCTTTTACAAATCCCACCAAACAAACCATTAAAATCTAAAAATGGGTCAGAAGGAGTGGCAAGATTAGTTCTGAACTCCTCTAAATCATTCACTAAAAAAGTACCTAAAGGCGATGGTGTTTGAATGGATGCTTGGCAACTTGGCGAGGAAGCAGAAACATGGATTTCTCAAAAATTTCAAAACAAGAGTGCAACAATCTTGGAATTCGGTTGCGGCAAAGGAACTGAAGCTAGGTCATCGTGCCACCAAATTACGGTAATTGAGCACGATATTGATTATATTGTAGATGGAGTTGAATGCATGTTGGCGAGTATCATGGAAAACAGATTCTCTGAGAAATACAACGAAAAGGGATGGTATGATGCTAAGATAATTGAGCAATTAAGGGGTAAAAAATTTGATTTAATCATCATAGATGGACCCCCTGGTGCAATTGGGAGGAGTGGCATTTTGGCTTACCCTTGGATTTTTGAATTGAGTCCAATTATTCTTGTTGATGATACTCACAGAAGTTCAGAGAGGAATCTGGTAAAAGCAATCTCTGAACTTCTGCAACCAGCAGAATTGGTAGAACTGCGCGAAAAGGCTCATTGGGGAACTCGTCAGTCTACAATTATAATTCAAGGGTGAGATTATGTCCGAAACAAGTGACAATATAAACGCAATCTTTTCTCTAGCAGAAGGAGCACGCTGGCAAGAAGGACTAATCCATTTATCTGAGTGTTGGCTATTTGTACGAGGTTCAAAAGAACCGAGATTGATTGCAGCCATCGGTCGGATTCTGATTAATTGTGGATATCCTGAGTGGGCACAGAACTGGTTGTTTGAACGGTCGTTATATTTTCCAAGAGATGGGGAAATACTTCGATGGTTAATTGATGCTGCAGCAGAGATTAGGGATCATGATACGATTATACCACTTGGAGAGATCCATGAGGAAGTCAAGAAAACCAGTATAATACCAAATATACATCTCATGAACGCTTTACTTGCAACAAAAAAAGATGAAAGGTTTCTCGAGGTTTACAATCGTCAGAAATCCGAAAATATGTCTGTTAAGGGGCACCGTCTATACAGTCAATACCTGTTTTATGGCCTACAGGATTTTAACAAATCTGTAAAGGTACTCGAAAGTCTAACTGAAGAAACATCAAGGTGGACAGATTTTGCGTCACATCTGGCGTTGAGTTATAACCAAATTGGTGAACGGGACGCTGCAATAAAGGCAATTGATCGTCCGTTGCATCTAGGCGAGGCTAACGCATGTTTTACAGCATATGAAATACTTCGGGAGTGCAATCCTAAGGACGCTCTTAGATATATTAATCGTTCTTTGAAGAAGTACGGATATGCTCCTTTACATAATTCCTGGCAAGAAAACAATTTCCGACTCGAAAATTTGAATTGTGGAACTTTACCATTTTCGACTGATGAACGATTAGTGACAGTCCTTATGACAGTACACCAAATGAATCCTATGTTTGAAACCGCAGTAAATTCTATTTTGAATCAAACTCATAGGAGCATTGAATTGATTATTATAGATGATTGTTCTTCGGACATAGATCATAAAACTTATTTACAGAAAACCTCACATGACCATAGAGTCAAAATAATCAAACTTCGACAGAATTCGGGCACGTATGTGGCTAGAAATGAAGGATTGAAAATCACGAAAGGAAAGTTTACCTTATTCATGGATTCGGATGATTGGACTCACCCACAACGAATTGAAAAGGCATTGGAACGACTCGATTTAAATCCAGAAGCAGTGGTTGCAGTGGATTCCTATGTAAGATTGAATGAATCAGGACACTTGGCGATGATTGGAACCTATTTTGTCAGGAAATGTATGCTGGGTCTGTGGAAAACTGACATCGTTCGCGATGTTCTTGGAGGCTTCGATACTGTCCGAATCTCTGCTGATTCAGAACTTTTGGAACGAGCACAACTCATTTATGGTCGATTGGGGATTAACCATGTTCCCGTAGGGGCATATGTGGCATACTATCACGACGAATCCCTAACCGGAGGAGGGAGGTTTGGTTTTGGATGGAGGGGAATTGTAGGCCAACGTGCAAAATACGCAGGTGCATTTAGAACATGGCATCGGAGAATGAGTCAAGATATAGTTGGCTTCAATATGTCCAAATGTTTAGAAAGCAACCAACCATTTTCACTTCCCAAAGGATTTCATCGAGACGGTAACGTAGCCTTGCCTATTTCCAAGCTCCCAAACTGGCTTGAAGTCATCAAACCAGATTGTACCACTTCTTTGCTTTCAAGGTTCTTTAAGATCCCATATCCTGCTCTATCAACTGATGCGCATAAAGTCAGTGTATGCTTGGCAACATTTCCTGGAAGATTTGCCACCGTTGGGAGAACTGTTGAAACTCTATTGGATCAAACAGAGATACCTGATGAAATTCATATCTGGGTGAATGAAAGTGAATTTGCTCCTCCGCTACCAGATGATGACCGGATTGTTGTTCACTTGGCTAAAGACAATAACCTCACAGATATAGGAAAGTTCGCAGCCGCAGATTTGGCACCAGATGGGATAATCATTCTTGCAGATGATGATCTCAAATATCCTCGAGATTATGTGGAAACTATGGTCAAAGAAGTAAATCGCTTCAACGGAGAATTATGCGTTGGACTTCATGGGGTTGTTTTTCCATTAGGAACAGAGATTAATGAGATAGATGATTATTTCTCCCAGAGAAGAGTTCATCTTTATTCACGTGGATCTTCTTCTCACACACCTTGTCATGTCATCGGTACTGGAACTATGGCTTACGACAAAAGAAAGGTTCAATTTGACTACACTCAATGGGATTACAATAGAATGGTGGATCTCCATGTCGGAGTTACTTGTCAAAAATTGGGAGTCGGCATAATTTCCATCCCTAGGTCCACAAATTGGTTAACATCCTTTGAACTAGAAGAGGATGATGTTTCTATTTGGGAATCTGTGAAAAAGGACGAAAGATTACAATCTCAAATGATGGAGGTTTTGGGAAGAGTGCACGATTGGGCCTATACCCTTCACGATGGCACTCGGGTTGCCGATAGAAATCTTCTCAAATCCTTAAGAAATAATAAATTTAAAACTATCGATAATACCCAAATACTGGCTAAAGATTCTTACAATGTGGGCAAACGATGGAAACAAACAGGACGTGTTTTGTCTTTTACCGCTGTTAAGCGGAGTATAAATTTTGAGATGCCCATCGGTTGGAGAATTGAAAACACACATCAAGATTTGTTCCGTTTGACTCATTATTTATTGATGTCCCCTTGGGAAAAAAATATACTAGACGGGTGGAAACCCACTAGAAGAAACGGATTTAGAGCAGCTCTTTCGTATTCAGCGGGTGTAGATTCGCACGCTTGTTTATCCTTGATGCCGAAAAATACATTGGTAATGTATCATGAGAGAAGTGGATTCAAATCTGCCCTTGAACATGTGAACGCAGTTACGATGTTAGACGATCTGAAAGAAAAGGGCCACCCAGTAATTCGTGTAAAGAGCAACCATGAACAGATAAGGCTGGATTATGGTAAAGGCGTCGGGTTCTCAACAGATTTCGCCGTAGGAGCGATGACCATTCTTCTTGCAGACTTTTACTCAATCAATGGGATCGCTTTCGGAATGCCTCTTGAAAACTCTTACTTATTCCATGGACATGAAGGAAGAGATTTCGAGCGCTCCTGGTACTGGATACATCATCAAACAGTATTCCAAAAAGCGGGCCTAGATTTAATTCTGCCCACCGCAGGGGTATCTGAGTTAATCAACCTCAAAATTTCAGAACAAACAGAAAATGGAAGACTTGCCCAATCTTGTCTTCGTTCCAAAATACGTGGAGAAGTATGTGGGGCCTGTTGGAAGTGCTTCAGAAAGAATTCTCTGAGAGGCGAACCAGTGAAGTTGTCCAAAGAAGTCGTTTCGTTTTTGGGTAAACAACCTTTGAAACAAGCGGCTTCTACAATATATGCAATACAAAAAGTGCCCGGACTCAGTCAAAATCTAATTGAGAGATATCCTCATCTCGAGGAGGTTTTAGATCTTAATGTAGATTGGTTGAATCGTTATCATCCGAAAGCACCGAATTTCATTCCTAAATATATGCGCGCTCAATACCTCCAAAAACTTGATTCTGTATCAGGACCTATGAGCAAAGATGAAGTAAATCGGTTGCAGAATTTAGCGATATACAGTCAAAAAGAAGAATAAAGCCTGACCCATGCTTCTTCTTCTACATATGTCGTATTGGCTCCAGGAAATTTCTCTTCACTGATAGCACTTAACAATGGTTTTAGTTGGTGTTCAAATATGGTAAAATTCTCGGCAAAGAGTTGCATTTGGTTGCTAGGGCTTGAAATAATTTCCTTCATCATATATTCATTTTCATAAATCGTGATGCTTAAACCACCATGAGACAGGAAATTCTGTGAACCCCTTTCTTCTCTTTCGGAGCGGAAATGTACCCTTGAGTTCGACTCATTGCCTAACTCAAGATTAAACATGGAAACATATTTTTGGATAGATTTCAAAACTGTTCCTTGTATTTCTTCCGAAACAAAGACGTTATTCTTTCTCCAAGGCGGCGGCTTTGAAGAAATTTCAGGCCATTTTAGTAAGCAACCAAAGCGTTGAGCCCGCTCGTCAATAACCATCTTTTTAGCCCGCAACGAAATCCAAGCAGTGTTTTTTATTGGTTCAATTTTTCTAAGCACTGCCATGATGCCAGCGTAAGGGTATTGGCCTATAAAAACAAACTTTTCCGGTTTCGAAGACACTATAATTGTCTCAAGCAGGTTTTCAAGATCTTTATTCCAAACCTGTGGGCTTTTATCTGTTGAATTTGGAGATGGGAAATTGTGAGTTGCGCCATCGATATTTTTTTCTCCGATATAAAATATAACAGAATTGGAGATAGATGACAAAAATGTTTGAAACTGCTCTACCTCTTTCATAGTAAATTTACCTACATCAACCACGAACAAATACTCTTTTTCGGGATTCGAGATTATTTTGTTTCGTTGTATTTTCCGATGTCTTTTCATTAAAGTGAGGGGGAGTAAAGGAATTTTCCACGGCTTCAAAAAAGATTCCCGCACTGCATCTCCAACTTGAAAGGAATAAGAGTTTTCTACCGTGTATCTCAATTTCAAATGCATCCTCAATCCTCCATTTCATAATATGACTGAATCGCACCCTCTGGGGCGCCAACGTAAGCGATTTCCCCTTTGTGCAGGTGGATGACCCGATCACAAATAGACTTCATCAAACCAAATGAATGGCTTACCAAAACGACGGTTCCAGCGTCACCAACCATGTCTAATATTCGTTTCTTCGACTTTTCTCTAAACTTTGGATCACCTACGCCCAATACCTCGTCAATGAGTAAAATATCAGGGCAAATCGCACCAGCGACCGCCAATCCAAGTCTTGCTTTCATTCCTGCAGAGTATGTCCGAATTGGTTCATCGATAAATGGGCCTAGTTCACTGAATTGAATAATCTCGTCCATTTTTTCAGAAATTTCTTGCTTTGAGTAACCCAAAATAATCCCAAAAATGATCGCATTTTCCCTTCCAGTTTGGTGAGCCGAAAAACCCGTGCCAAGGCTGGAGAGTAATGTGTGGTTCCCCGAGGATTGAACTTCTCCAGAATCAGCTGGGAGGATGCCTGTTATGACCCGCAAGATTGTTGATTTTCCAGAGCCATTCCGGCCAATGATTCCTAGAACTTCTCCTTTGTGAACCTCAAAGGAAACCTCTCGAAGAGCTTGGAATTTGTCGTTTTTCGTTTCAGAAAAGAACGATTTAACCCATCCAAGGGCTCCCTTTTTGCGGGGGAAACTCAAAGACACATTCCGAACTGAAATCACGGATTTACTCATAGGTATTTCACCGCCTTTCGTTCGCTCTTGGTGAAAATCATGGTTCCAAAAATCAAACAAGCCACTAGAAATGAAACACTTGCAGTAACCACTCCGAAGGGTAATTCCATAGCGTGCCCCTCGATAGCATGCCGTACCATTGTGATGGGTGTCGCCATTGGATTCCATAATGCCATTTCTCCCAAATTACCGCGTTCAAGCGCCATTTCTGCAGTCCACATTACGGGTGAAAAGAAAAAGCCAGCTCTCACAATAAATCTGAACAAGTGTTCAATATCCCTTTGTTTACAATTTATTGAGGCAAAAAATAAACCGAAGCCCCCCCCCATTAGACCGGCCATTATGATTCCGAGTGGCACCCAAAGAAGGTGCAATGTGATAGGGGTGTCAAAGTAAATTATGATTGGAATCAAAACAAGGCTGCTCCCCAGAGATGCAATTATATTACTTAGCGTGGAAGAGAATGGAAAAATGATTCTTGGAAAATAGGCCATGTTTATCATTTGTGAATTACTTGAAATCGATGTAACCGATCCGGAAAGAGACTTTCCAAATGTACTCCAAACGATGATTCCAATCAAGACCCAAATAGGGTACATTTCATCTGGGTTTCCTGCCAACATTACAAAGAGAAACCAATATGTTATCGCAAGCATAAGAGGTTCCAGCACTAGCCATACATATCCTAAGCCTGCAGTCCTGTACCTATTTCTCAAGGTCCTTTGTACCAATCCAAAAATAAGGTGGCGATGGTGCACTAATTTCCGAAACGAATCAAAAGGACTTGAAAAAAATGGAGTAGTTGGTGCAACGGGCGATAATGCACTGTGTGCGGTATTTGGTTCGCCCATGGTACTACTAATTCAGAAGTTTTTATGAATACAACCATTCGAGTTCCCCCGTTCCGTTGCTTTTGCTTCCTCGTTGGCATTATCGGCACAAACAGTTCAAGAAGGGACGGGCTTTCCCTAGTTTATGCATACAATCGGAGTGATTGGCTTGGGTTATGTGGGTTTACCAACCGCAATTGGTTTTCATGATGCAGGGTTTAATGTGTGGGGTGTCGATGTTTCACAGCGAACCGTCGACATGGTTCGGGCTGGAAAAAACCCAACTGGAGATCCGGATGTGGATGACATCGTACCTGCAGCAGGCACTGAACGGTGGAACATCACCTCATCAACCGCAGAAGCTGTGCCTCATTGTGACGTTGTGCTTGTGACCGTTCCAACCCCGATCACTCATGATCTCAAACCAGACCTATCATACGTTGAAGCGGCTGGAAGAGCTGTTTTCGAATCAATTCAAAAAGGCTCGAGCACCATTGTTGTTCTTGAATCAACGGTTTACCCTGGCGTTACTGCCCAAACCTGGCTGCCTATTGTTGAAGAGTTGGGTCTTGTCATTGGCGAAGATGTAGAACTCGCATATTGCCCTGAACGGTTCAATCCAGGTGATGCTGCACACGGCGTTCGCCAAGTTGCCCGTGTAATTGGATGTGAGAGTCCAGAAATTGGGGCTAAACTTGTCCAATTGTATTCCAAATTAACCACCGAAGATGTCCGGTATGTTGGAAAAATCGAAGTTGCTGAAGCAGCAAAGGTCATCGAAAACGTTCAGCGAGACATCAATATCGCTTTGGTCAATGAACTTGCTCGAATCTTCCCTGCACTTGGAATCGATGTGGAGGATGTATTGTCCGCCGCCGCAACAAAATGGAATTTCCACCGCTACACTCCGGGTGTTGGAGTTGGTGGCCATTGTATTCCGGTCGATCCCTATTACATGATTCAGCGCGCCGCTAATATCGGCGTGCCAGCAAATTTAATTTCAGCAGCACGAGCAGTTAACCGCTCAATGCCCGTACATGTTGCTTCTGTGATTACTGATATATTGAATTCCTCAGGAATTTTACCACAAGATGCAAGGATATTATTGATGGGTTGGTCTTACAAGGCGGAAGTTGGAGATCCTAGGGAGACCCCAGCAGAACCTTTGGCAACAGCATTGATGGAAAAAGGGGTCAGTGTGAGTGCATGGGACCCACACTTAGAGGGGCCATTGCTTGAAGGTGTCGAGGTTGTCGAATCACTTTATGAAGCCCAGGGGTATGATTTGGTCATCCTAGTTACGGCACATAAAGCATGCTTGAATGCAGATTGGGCCCGTCTTAAAAATCAAATGCGACATCCAATCGTATACGATGGCCGCCGGGTGTTAGACTTGGACAAGATGAGAGAAATGGGTTGGAAAACATCCGCAGTCGGCATGCCTTGAGGTATTCAAATGAATCAAAATACTCGATGGTATTGTTCTGCAATTACTTCTTTTATCGTAACCTTAATTTTAGTCAATCCAATTTTATCAGATGCGGTCGATCGCAAATTGATTGACGGAAGCGTTATGGAATTGGGGCGATATCACTTTACGTTTGAAGCCTACGATTACATTTCAGAAGATGAGGCTCCTTCGGTAGTATCTTGGGGCTCATCTAAAATGAGAGAATCATTTGACGGCATAGAGATGGAAAAACATTCTGCACACAGTGATGCTAATTTCTACAACTTGGGATATGCATCAGAGCATCCATATTTGCGATTGCCGGAATTGTCTTCACTGATCTCGGCCAAGCCCGAGGTTCTTGTTTTAGAATTAGGCCCCAACACATTTTCCTTTCTACCCACTCCTTTGGACCAAAATAGTCTCGAGAAAATAAATTCAGTAATCTATCACAGCCCCATTATAGGAAACAAAGAGTATCTGGAACTTATGGAAGCTGAGGACTTAGATTTGATTGAAGATGAAATCGGAGAACGCATGAAGGGTTATTCCAGATATTCATTTCCTGCAGTAGAAAATTCGTTGATCGATCGTTTTGAGGAAGAAAATACAGGCTGGGACTGCGATGAGAAGTTGACAAATGTACGTTGTGCCCCGCATGCTGATTCAGATCTTTATGATGATTATTTAAGAAAGCCCCCCCAATTTTCAAATTATTTAGAACGTATAAAACCACTAAACGATAACACTTTGGAGACTTTTTATGGAGAAAAACTCGACAATTATATCAAGTCTAAATATCATAATCCAGAAGGAGTGTATAATAAAAATCATAGAGCATTTGATTATATCATCGATCAAGCTATTGAACACCAAATTGATGTTGTGTTGGTTGCTTTACCCTACAACCCAGTTTTAATGCAACGACTTAGTATTAATCAATGGGATTATGTCGACGAAGCTATCGATAATTATTCTGCACGTGAAGAATTAACGGTAGTTGATTTATTGAACGACCCAAGGTTTGGGAATGATTCCTTCTTCAACGATTTCAGTCACATGTCTAAGTTAGGGGAAGATCAATTAACCCGTGTATTACTTCCAAAAATCGATCAAGTTCTCACAGCCAAATTAGGGCGGCCCGAAGTTGTAAAAGAGTATGATGAACCTATCGAAATGCCCCCGACGAACTCCTTCTACTTGCGCGAATTGATTTCGATAGACATACAGAACCCTTCATTGAACCTAAATGGGAGCAATTCTCTAGTTGAGCACAGTTGGTCACAATGGACTCAAGGTGGAAAAACAGGTCTCGCAGTGTTACCAAACAATGGTATGAGCACCAGAAATCTTAATCAAGCCCCATATCTGCAATATTGTTTTGAAATTCCAACCAGCGGGTATTATTATTTCTGGATTGAGAGTAATTCTCCTGATGCAAATTCAGATTCAATCTGGTTAGGAATAGACGGGGAATTAATGGAAACCGGCCTTCGTGGAGTCGGCTTGTTTAATTTGAATGAAACAATATCATGGTACAATAAGGGCGATGATGGTAATGAAATCGGCTATAGTTTCACTCGAGGTTCGCATTGTTTAGATGTGTGGATGAGAGAAGACGGCGTTGTTTTGGTAAATCTCATGTTGACAACTGACATTACGTTCACGGCAGGTGATTAACGTGGATTTCACTTCCCCGGGTTATTATGCTTGGTTTTTACCATGTGTAATTGTAGGAGTTCTTAGTTTATCGCGTAGCAAAAGGAGAGTTCAAATTGGCATTATTCTGATGTTCAGTTACCTATTTTTTTGGTTAGCCTCCGGATGGCATGTGATTCTATTGGCAATCAGTACTCTGATGGATTGGACAATTGCGAAACGAATTTTCGTGACAGAAAACCAACAAAAAAAGAGATTCCTGCTTAAGATTACTCTGACTATCAACCTTGCTTTACTAGGGGTTTTCAAGTACCTAGATATGTTCATTCAAACCTACGGCCTAGTGTCATTGAAGTTTTGGTGGATGCCGGATTTAGACCCCTATGGATTACTTCTGCCGGTTGGTATTTCGTTTTACACCTTTCAAACCATGTCCTATTCAATTGACGTCTACAGATCGAAGTATAAACCGTATGAAGATTTCATTGATTTCGCAGCCTATGCCTCCTTTTTCCCCCAACTTGTAGCAGGTCCAATTGTTCGCGCTGATGATTTTCTTGAGCAAATTAAATCACCCCTTTCCTTTAATGAGCGTAATTTTAGGCTCGCTGTCACTTTCATCATTTATGGTCTCGTTAAGAAAATAATCTTCGCAAACAATATGGCGGCCCACGTTGACTCTATTTTCTTAGAAGGGGTTGACCTCCAAAACACTGCACTAGTATGGTGGGGGACGTTATGTTTTGGAATACAGATATACTGCGATTTTTCAGCATATACTGATATTGCCATTGGTTCTGCTATTTTTATTGGAATTCAGTTGCCAGAGAATTTCAAAACCCCTTACGCGGCTAGGTCGCCCCAGGATTTCTGGAGAAGATGGCACATCTCCTTATCGACATGGTTGCGAGATTATCTTTACATCTCTTTAGGTGGTTCTCGGAAGGGCATAGTGAGGCTCTATGTGGCACTGATGACGACCATGATTCTTGGAGGATTATGGCACGGAGCATCTTGGAATTTTGTATTATGGGGTTTTGTCCACGGTATGGCATTGGTTGTGCACCGAGTATTATCTAAACAGAAATCTATCAGAAAACTCTCCGTTTCAAAATATTTTAAATTCCCTTTTTTGTTCATGGGTTGGTTTGTGACTCAAGTGTTCGTTTTCTTTACATGGCTTATTTTCCGCGTTGAGGATTGGGGAATGTTGGTCTTAGCCATGAAGGGCTTCGTGGGGTATGATTCGATTTTTGATATTAAATCGGCAAGAAGTGTATTGCCTGATGTCCAATATCTGACATTCATTTTAGTTGTAGCATTCATCATTATTCATGGATTGAGTGGTAGATTTGGCGGATTTAGAACTAAGGTTTCAGAGGCTCCTGGCTGGATATGGGGTCCAGTAATGGCCGTTAGTTTACTTGCTATGCTATACCTGCGCCCAGATCACCCCACGGAATTTATTTATTTCCGATTTTAAAGCATTCGATTTGCGTCGTAAGGAACCGTTATACCTTCTGCCATAAGCAGTTGAAACAGTGGAGGCTTTCCACTTGGTGCTTCCATGAAATATTTGCTCAAATGCCTCAAAACCGGGGACCTCATCGAAGACGATTACACGCTAGCCTACACTGAGGG
>MDSY01093772.1_pt1 | contig 14224 bp, 15 predicted proteins | sample 811131 | NCBI WGS metagenome assembly MDSY01 (sample SAMN05326643, study PRJNA326480) | marine metagenome | isolation source: seawater | place: Atlantic Ocean: South West | collected 2010 | reverse complement strand
GCTGCAAAGTTTGGTCTATCATTTACACAAAAGATAGATTATAAAACAACCTTTACCGAACATGGCACATATACTGAGATGTGGATTGAAACAATATTAAGTTTCAACGGGAGTGAAGAAAAATTAATTTCCAAATACCCAATCATTCCCCAAAAAAATATGTTTGATGATAGTCAAAAGCTGGGATCTGCGATTACCTACGCCAAACGCTATGCACTTCAAGCCATATATGGAATACCAAGTGAGGATGATGATGGCAATAAAAACTTTTATGAAAAAGGAACTGCTCACAAAGCCACCAGTAAGCAACAACAAGGTAAGATGACTCCTACTACTCAAGATGTATTAAAACGAATAGACGAGTCTAATAAAGCCACCTACAAGCTAATGCTTCCTGGTAATCAAGAAAAGGCACATAATACCTTAGAATCATTAGGTGAAACTTTTAATTATCTTATATTACAGATTATGACTGATCCTGATACAACTAAAATAGATAAACTTAAAAAAATTAAAAAGGCATATACTGTCAATAAAAAAGTTTTAGATGAATTGTCTAAAGCCGAACCTGAGATCTATCAAGATATACAAAAGAAAGTAGACAGGTTTGAACATGACTAAGCTAACACCACTAAGCCAAAAAGTTTTTCTCTTCATTAAAGACTATATTGACAGGGAGAGATTCGCACCCTCGCAAGTTGAGATCAAAGAATATCTGAATCACAAAACTTTGTCAGCAGTACAGGATTCTTTGAAAAGATTAGAGCAACTAAAAAAAATTGAACGAGTAAAAGGAAAGGGAAGATCTATTAGACTGTTGGACTAACCATGCAAAGTTCTCATTAACGATGCTAATCCTTCAGCTCTTTCAGGGGTTTGCGTATGCCATTTAGAATCAAGCATTTGGTTAGCAGCTTCTTTGTAATCTTTTTTCTTGAGAGCTTTTAACATTTTTTTAAATTTACTCACGCCTGTTTTGCCTAGTTGAAACACCATCTCAATAATGATCTCTTTTGCTTGAGGGTGTATCTTAACATTACCAATCAAACTCTCTGCACCACCAAGAGCATTTTTAAAATCCTTCTCAAAAACCTCTTCAAGAAAATCTATCTCGTATGTTTTTTTTATATCCCATTCTTCATCATCTCTACATAAGTGTCCCCAGCCTACTGTTTTTTTTCCTAACGAATCTAAATAACAAAAATCCCTAAACCCTTCATGGGTTTTAATTCTTTCTTTTAAAATATCGTACATTATTTTTTCCTTAAATGATTATATAAAGTATGTACTAAATCTCTTTTTGCAAATCTTCTATCCAGCTCTATACCATGCTTTCTTCCAAAATGCTCAAGTTCTGATTTAGTCATAGTTTGTAAATGAGTTATCTTTATTTCTGGTTTGGGTTTGACAAAAAGTCTTTTTAAAAAACTAAACATACGTCCTCCTATTTAGTGAGTTTTTTTGATTTTTCCACAGTCCTGAGCGTTCCTAATCCAAGCATCCCTAACAAGACTGTCATTAAAGTATCCATATCAAAACTTGGTAGATCCATTTTCATACCAAACAATGCCAAAAAAAATATTAAAAAAGGTTGGATAATAAAATGATATCCCATTGCCAAGGCACAGATCCAGCCAGTAGCGGGTCGCCATCCAGCAATCCACCAGCTTCGAGATTGAGCTTCTGTTTTATTAACTTCAATTTGAGCTTTAGCAAGTTCATGTGAATGTTTGTCAGCCATCGTTGCAATTTCATGAGCCAACTTATTCTTTTGATCTTTGTCCTCGATGAATTTATCTAGCAATCCAGCAACAGGACCTATAAGTGCTTGTAACATTTTACCTCCTTAGTTAAAACCATTTAAACAATCTACCATACATTAATCCTAAAACTACAATCATTATTACAAGAACACCTATTGCAATAGCTTGTCGTATCTGTTTTTTTTCTTTTATTTGTATTCGCAACTGTTCTTTTTTTTTCGCCCGCAACCTTGCTATCTCAGCTTGAAGAGCTTCCCATTCCGCCAAACCATTGTCGCAATACAATAAAAACAATTCTCTAAGTTCTTTTCTTTTTTGATTTAGTTCTCTTTTTCTTAAATGAGCAGCAAGAGCATCCTCTTCGATGGAGGACAAACCGAGCTTTGATAACATTCCTCCCTTACCTCTATTACTTGCATGAATATCTAATGATGATTCAGCGTTTGCCCATTTACTTACTGCACTTGCCATATCATGAAGTTGTTTTCCAGATTTTATTCCTTGTTCAATTAAATTAATACCACTCTTAACTGCTGCAAATGCTGTGAACGGATCAAGCATTTCATCCCTTTATAAAGATAGATATTAAAGCAACAATAACTGCAATGGTGTTACCCATGATAACTGTTTCTAATCTTTTGATTCTAGATTTAAGATCTGAAATATTTTCATGAATATTATTGTAGCGTTCCAAACATACCTCTTCATGCTTAGATATTCTCATTTCATTCTTATCTGCTTTAGTTACCATAATCCTATCTTCTATCGTTTATACTATTTTTTTCTTAACAAATCTTTGTCCGCTTTTCTAGCTCCACCTTTGCCAGATACAAAAGATTTTACCCGCCCCATTGCCCAGGCATGAGCTGAAGTTTTTGGTCTGCTCCCGCTACTATAATAAGCTCCAAGTCCGCGTCTATATACCTTGTCAAGTGTTGATTTACCAAACCTTGAAGCTCCTGGTATGCTAGAATATTTACTCATTTATTTTTCTTTTGTAGCTTTCTAAAATCTGCTCCCGTTATTTTGTTTCTAGGTTTTGCAACCCTCGCTAACTTCTTTTGTTTTGGACTGTATTTACTAAATGGCATTATCCTTTACTCCTTTGTTTCGATATTTTATCCATCATTGCTGGTGTCAGTTTACCTTGCCTATAAAGTTTGGCAGTTCTTTTTATTTCTGCTTCCCTTGCCTTTGGGTTCTTAGCTCCCGATACATACTTCTTTGGTACACCGCCCTTAGTTTTAGGCACAGGATCAAACTTTCGCATCAATGTTCTTTTGTGTCGCATTATTTTTTTTTCTTTTTCTTATCCATCATTTTCTTTTTTTTTCCATAATGTCCTGGCATAGCTCCTCCTTTCCTTTAACTCTTAGGATATTTATCTTTAACTGTTTTTATAGTAGCTTTCCAACCATCTATTCCGTTGTGATAAATGTCATCTAGTTGGTCTACGATAGATGGGTATTCAAATGCTCTTTTTCTTTGATATTCTAAGTTGTTATAAGCAGTTTGTAATTCTGCAATCTTTGCAGTAATTGCTGACTCGTCTAAAGTAACTTTATTTCCATCTTTATCTAATGCATCTTCACCAATAATAGTAACAACAGTATCGTATAACGCTCTAATTGCTTCGTGTCTCATGCTCCTATCTCCATTATTGTAATACTAGAAGAAGCACTAAATCCAGAACTTGATGCTCTGCCATTAACTGACCCTACTGGCGAACCCGATAAATCTGGATGTTGATATACTCTATGATATACTTTATATGTTACAGCAGATGTTGTATTTGGAGAGTCTAAAAAATGCCCAGATACTGGGTGATAATTATCTTGTGGACTTGTAATAGTTCCAAAACTAAATCCAAAGCCAAACTGTTGATTGTTGCTGTCTCCACTATCTGTACCTATCCCAATAGCACTATATCCACCACCACCAATATCTCTATAAAACGAAAAGAATTGTTGACGATTTTCTAAACTTGTTGATGCAGACCCAATATCAGCCATAATAAGAATTTTACTGCTTGTTGATGCTGGTGTTAATGATGCCGACAATCCACTTATAGCAACATCTGTACTTGAAGTAGTTGTCTGCTTCGCTGAACTAAAACCAGTAACGACTTGTAATATTTTTCCACCACCAGCAGGAGTTTGAAAACTAGGTACTGCACCTGCGCCTGCACTTGTTAATACTTGACCAGAACTGCCTGTAGCAACTGCAACAGGGTTTCCAGAGGTATCAAATGAAATAATATTACCATCTGTTCCAGAAGCCATTTTTGCTAAAGTAATTGCATTATCTTTAATAGTTACAGCACCACTACTGACATCAAAATGACTAGAGTTAAAACTTGCAATACCTTTATTACTAGAGGTAGCATCTTCTCCAGCTATGGTAACAGTATCGGTTGCTCCACCCGTGGTTGTTATTCCTTCACCAGCAGCTATTGTAAGTGTGTTACCATCCGATATCGTTTGATTTGATCCAGAGCTTCCCGCAAGAGTAAAACTATTCATACTTCCAGAACCATCCGCACCTGAATAGGAAAAATGTACACTCACTCCATCTGAATTAGAAAATGACCCAGAACTTGTAAGATGCGTTACTGCGACTTTAGTATATCCCGAGGCATCGGTTATAGCTCCAGTTACTTTGTATGTAGCATACGTTGATGGTGTTGATTCTTTAGTTATAGTAATAATACCTCTAGCTACTGCATTACTTACATCATCAAATGATTGCACAAAAGTTGAAATATCTGCACCTGCATCATCTGCATCATCTATAAATAAAACTGATACACTTGAAAGCGTTCCATTATTAAATGCAATCTTACCCGCTCCTGGATCAGCGTCAGTCGTTGAATTATTAAATGTCATCGACAACTGAGAATTAGCACCTAAAGCACCTGTTGCACCCGTAGCTCCAGTAGGTATGCCAAGTGCAAATGTTAAATCATCTCCAGATAATGTAGCAGATCCCGTTGCAGAACCACCCGCTGAAACAGTTGATGTGTTTACTGTAACAGTATCAATACCTCTTTTCAAAAGAGTTAACGCAGTACCATCAGTATCATAGCCAATTACTTTATTTGCATTATTAGATGTTGTATCATTATACGGAACAATCAGACTCGGTGGTGTCGATCCTGTAACAAATTCTGGTAATTGTAAGGTACGATCTATTTTTTCTTCAAACTGTTGTAACACCATGATCGTATTATCAAAATCTGTTTCTAACGATGCAGCAGTAAAAGATGCTCCTGTCGAATATGCCGATTCTCTCGATAAAGGTTTGTTGGCGAGGATGGTTAGTTTCTGTCCTGAAGTGGGTGCAGAGGAGTAATTAACTGTGCCTGTTCCATCGGTTGCAATGGTTACAGTATAATGAGTTGATAAGGATTGAGTCGTTTCACCAAGAATAACTTTAAGTTCAGTATCAGCATTGATTTGAAACGAAAAGGCAAAAGATGTTTGCGATCCGTTAGTCGTATATTGAATCCGCCTATTAGTATCGTTAATATCAAATGTAGCCATAAACCTTACCTCTACCTTTTATACAATATATATCGATTAATTTCAAACATTATTCATTGCCTAAAAAGAAATTAAGTTTTTGTGTTTCTATGTCTGTGCCTTCATATAATTTATCTCTTGCTTGTTTTCTTTTAGTTGATAAAACTGCATTGAGTATGTCAAACTTTTGGCTTGGGTCTTTAAGTTCTACATAGGAACGACCAATCGAACCTTCTCCGTTTATAATATTTTCTAATGTTGGAATTAATGATTGATTATAGTTATATCCATCATCTCCAAATACTCTACCTCTGTTATCAATAGAATTAACATTCTTAATATAAGTATTATATAACGGAGCGGACAGTTCAACTCGTTCTTTACCCGCCATAAAAATAAATGGATGATTTGAAAAAACTCTACCTGATGTATTGGCAATATCTATTAATTCTTTTTCAAGTTGTGTTTCTTCTCTGCTTGTAGTTCTTCTAAAAGGATTAAAGTATTCATCAAAACGACCTTCAGTTTGTGTCAATTCTTCTCCCCAAAAATTTAACTCTGGTAATAGATCATCACTAAATCTAGGGTTACGGGATTTTGCTTGTTGTAAAGCAGTATAGAATCCTCGCATATAAGATGGTAATTGTCTTATTTCTTCAAGATCTTCTAAACGATATACTTGACTCTTACGAGGATCTTGTACTCTTTCAAGCGTTGCGGTAAAAGATGAACTACTTGGGGGTATAGGAAAATAAGCATCCTCTGTATATTTAGCTAGATAATCTTGCATTGGTCCTGTTATAGGACCAACAGTTCGTCCAACTGTGGTTGCAACATTTCCAACCTTTTGACCTACAAACTTTGATATGGTTTCTAAACTTCTTAACGGATCGCTTTTTATATCTCCAAATGCTTTAGTAAGATCAGACACCCCTTGTAAAAAAGGTAATTGTCCAGCATAATCAAAAATACTTACAGTTAAAGCGTTAAATACACCTTGAATTAAATTTGGGTCTTTTTCATTTTGAACGTAATAAGCTGCATCAGCAGACATCGCTAATATTCCTGATATTGGATCAAACCTTGAGTAACTTGTCCATTGATAACTGCCATCTTCTTGACGAACACCTATACTGTATTGCGGTATTCCAGCACCTTGCCAATATTTTCTAGCTCCTCTTGCACTAGGACCAGCACCCGTTATACGGACATCATCGCCAAACCATCCTAAAGCATAACCCATAAATGTAGCTGCTATGCCATTACCCACAACTAATTTACCAACTAACTGATCAAATTCTCGACCACTTGCATTTTTTAATTTTGAATAAAATTTTGGATGAGCAGCAGCAATTATAGTAGAACCTAGAGCTTCTTTCACAACATTGGTTGGCGTTCTTACAAAAGGGATTATGTATCGCATCAATGGACTAATTTCCATTAATTTTCTCACACCCCTTTCTGGTATACTGTTTCCTAATTCTTGTTGGAACGTCATTCTTTTTGCCGATTGTTTTGCACCTTCAATAGTTGCTTCTGTTGGATTGTCCATTCTATCTGTAAATGTATCTATAAAAGATCTTATCGCTTCTTCACTTGTTCCATTTTCAGCCTTTCTTGTAACCTGATAACTTTCCATGGCTTCTTTGTATGCTTCTTTATAAATAAATCTTTGTCTTGAAACTACTTTAAAATATTCATCTCCTGTTGCTAATAATCTGCCTGGTATTCCGTTGATCGCACCGATTGTACTTAGAAAAGCCCCCCCAGGATCTTCTCTCATTTGTTTTGCAATAGCTAAAGGATTTCGCTCTTTTCCTATAGCTCTTAATTCTTCTAGTTCTGTTTTAGTTAAAAGATCTGGAGCTTCACCTTTTATAAAAGTTTTGCTCATTAAGGTCAGAGCATCTTTTTGAGCCATAATACTACCAAAAAATTCTGCTGCTGCTTCTCCTACAAACACTCGATCATACTCATCAAACTCTGGATCATTACCAAGTAATTTTTTTGCTGTTGTTCTGATCGTTCCTACAGTACCCGCCACGCCTGTATCAAATAATGTTTTAAATTGAAATGCGGTGTTAGCAGCAGTATTAACCATTTGTGTTACAGGAGAGGATAGCAAAGCATTAATATATATTTCTTGAATCACTTGGTTTGTTTTTGCGAAAGGTCCGCCTTTAACAAGAAACTGACTACGATCATTTATAGGCAAAGCAAGATATGACTTAGCAGCTCTTTTAATTACAGGAATAGATGCTCCCGCAGAGGGTGTTTCAGTAAATATAATGCTTTCTACTGTGTTACCTCCTAATGGATCTCTCAGAATACGACCAGCTTCTGATTTTTGAGCTTTAATTTGTAATCCTATATTTTTATTTATGGAAGAGCGAAACCCAATCTCATCATTTAATTTATTTATTTCTGCATCGGATAAATTTTCATCTCGTATTTTTTTATAATTTTTTTCTATTCGTCTTAAATTTTTGTGTACTACTAGCATACCAGCAAACAAATCTTCTGCTTTCGTAACTTCTCCTGGTTTCATCATAACTAATTTTTTTATAATATTTCTTTCACCAAGTTGTTCTGCATAGGCAATCATATCGGCTGTTGATACCTTACCTCGTTTTAAATGATTAAATAATTTTTTATTTGCATCCTTGATTGTATTCAAATATTCCTTAGTGTAAGTAGTGGGTATCTCCATATTATCTAAAGATTCTAACACCTCTCTTCCATCAATAGTTGTGGCATCAGCAAACACTTTGTTAAAAGCATCTGACATTTCTTGAGCTTCTGCTCGACTTGTTTTTTGTATAATTACTTTACCATCTTGTTGAACAATATCTCTATCGTCTGGAATATCTTTACCATAAACTCTTTTTTCAGATTCTTCCCCAAGCTCAATTAATCGTTTAATTATTTTAACCATTACTCGTTCTCCTGACCAACAACAAGTGGTGTTGCACTAAACATCGCCATTCCTTTTTTTACTTTTTCTTTTAGCTGTGGTGTTAGTTCTATGCTAAATCTTGTTGCGTTTTGATCTAAAGGAGGAGATGATTCAAAAGTTTTTTGAAATCTTATTGCTTTGTCTTTCTGTATAGCATTTTTATCTAACTTCTTAACAATCTTCTCTGCATTCTTTGGAACAATCTCATCATAGAATTTAGCCACACCTTCATTTCTCCATCGATCCATTTGTGCTTTGCCAGGAGTTATAGATACAAAATCATATCCTTCATCTACTGCTTTAGATAATATTCTTTTTAGAGTAAGCTGTGTCCATTTATCGGTATCTGTTATGAATGGTGCTTTAAAATATTTTCGGTCATTGTCACCTACAAAAGTTGAAGTTTGTTGCAAATAAGTTCTTAATGAAGTTGCTTCATCTAAATCTTTACCTGCTAAATCTTCACCAGAATCTTGAACTTGTTTTATATATTTATCTAATTTTGTTTGTGCTTGTTTTCTTTTATTTGATATTTCTACCATTTCTTCTTCTGATTTTTTAAAACCACTTTGTCTACCTTTTTGACCCCAATCCGATTGAATCTCCTCTATATAAAATACTTTCTTACCATCGCTTGTTGTTCTATCTTTTGTTCTAAAATGAGCAATGACATTCTCTTCATCAAAATGACTTTCGTCAAATTTCACTTTAGGGTCATTATACTTAATTAAAAACTCTCGGTAATTATCTCCGCCTGGTTCTGTGAATTCTCCAAACCTTGTACGACCCATTGATTGCAATTCTCTACTCATCTGAAATTCAAGTCCTGTATCCGTCATATCTTCTCTTGCTCTTATTACCGCTTCATTAAGTGAATATGGAACATCTCTTGATTGACTTGGGTTACTTTCATTATAATCAATAGCATTACGGAAATTACTGCTATCTGCTTCTGACCTAAATATAGAATACCCTAAATCATCATTTCCTGTAATTGTATATCCTGTTTTTGGGTCAACATATTTCATGACAGGATTATCGTCATATTCTGCCTTTGCCAACTGCATTGCTTTGTCTCTAGTAAAGTCTGTTCTTGATTTATCTAAAGGACCTTCTTCAAAAATCTTATCTGCTCGTTCATTTAAATACTTTGGTCCAAAAGCATCTTCTGCGGAAATTACTGTTTCGTTTTCGTTAAATCTTGATGCTAATCCGTCTGCTACATTATCGCCACCACCAGACAACTCTACCTCATCTAACTCTATTCTGTTTGCATTGATTTGATCCTGTAGTTCTTGTTTAGTAATTTTACCTTTCTTGAGAACATCATCAAGTCCTAGCCATTCTATCTCATCAGGTTTTACTCCCGCTTTAAGTAATTGTTGGCGATACTGCTGTCCTGTGCCTTTGTTTTGTTTTAATTGATTGGTTACTTCTTCTGCTTTGGAGTAAAAGTTTAGACGATCTACTTTTGGTTTAAGATCTATAACCTCACCTTTGTTAGGAGCTAGTTTAGGCAACCCAAAATCATCTCTAATTTTATCTACATATTCTTGAGCTTTTTGTTTGTCATAATCCATAAACTCATCATAAGTAAATCTTTTCCCTGTTTTTGGATTGATTGCTAAACTTTGGTCTATTTCGATTGGCTCATTTGTACCTGCTCTTACAGTATTACCTCCTGCTAAGGCCTGTCTTATTTTTGCAGTTTCATCAAAAGTAATTCCAGGATTTGCTTTTTTATATTCATCTCCTGTTTTAACCTTACCTTCAATAATATCGTCAAAACTTGGATCATAAAGAATGGCTCTATCCAGTTTTTCAGGTTTGATACCTGATACATCAGCTATTATTTCTTTTTCTTTATTAACAAGTCTTTCAAATATCTTTTTTGTTTCTTTCAGTTTAGTAAATTGACCTAAACCTTGTTTCCGTTTTTCATCTATTCTACCTTGCATAGCTCTTTGTATTCTTGCTTGTGTACCTCTAGTATACTCTCCTACTTCAGGAAGATAGCCTTTAATTCTATCAATAGGAACTTTATATTTAACAAATGCTTCCTCTCCTCTTGCTTTTGGTTGACCAAATATATCAAAAGTTGTTATTCCCTCTAATCCTTCATGAGCATCTCTTACGGCTCTAACATCATGTGAACCTGAAATTACCGCTTCATCTTTTAACTCTTCACCTTTTCTTAATGGAATTCGTCTGTATATGGTTACTGTGCCATCGTCATTCACTTTACCTAAATTTCTTAATGCCGCAACTGATTTTTTAACTACTGTGGGGTCACTATCTAGTGACTTAACTAATTCATCTCTTGACATTAAAGATGGTGATTGCACATAATTTACGACAGAATCTTTAACAGAAAGTTTTGGAGCTAGTTTAGATAATCCTTTATTAACCATGTTACCCATTTCACCCACACCCATACTCGACATAGTCATTGAACCTTGATTCTCATCTACTCTTTTTTGTGCAGCTTCTCCGACTTCTTCTGATGTTTCTCTTATACTCTTGGCAACTGCGGGAGCTTTCTTGGCTGCTTGTCCTCCTATATTACCAACACCTAAAAACTCTCCGCCAACAAACCCAGCTTTAAAATCTTCTTTTTTTTGATCTGATATTTTTAAATCATCAACAAAGTTATCAAATAGACCTTTATAAAACTGTGATCCATAATTTTCTTTTGACAATGTTTCAAAAGTATTTGCAAATGTTTCTAATTTCTTACCATCTTCTGCACCGACAGATTTACCAATACTAATAAACAAACTTGCAAGATCAGTAGGAAACCCTAATGTTGCTCCAAATGCTCCAGCACCAATACTTGCAGTTGTTCCCGCTACTCGTTCTAGACCCTCTCCGATATTTTCTAATAATGTAGGTTCAGGATCTTTAACCATTACTTTCATAACTCCGTCTGTAATGTCAAACTCATAGTCAATCCCTTGATCGTCAAATTCTTTTTTTTTGTATATTTCTTCAAACACATCCATGATTATTGACTTTCTAATTCCTTAATTCTTTTTAATTCTTCTAATAAAGTCTGAACAGTTGCGGGAGGTTGAAAGAAAACCTTCTTGTATTTTTTTCCAGCTTCTTCTCGATTTTCACTAAGATATGTTAAAAATTGGATTGCTTGTTCAAGGGTAAGTAATTGCTTTGCTTGAAGATCTTCACCACCAAATCTCATATAAGAAGCATCATTTATTTTTTTATCCTTGTTTTTTAACAATTTATTATCGACTTCTTTATTTATTTTAACAATTAAATTTTGCTCTTGTGTTTCAAACTCTGCCTTAATATCAAAAGTTTTGTTTTTAGCTTTCGCTTCAATATACTTTTCAAAAACATCTGCTTTTATCTCTAATGCTATTTGTCTATCTTTTCTTTCTTGATCAGATAAATCTCTTAAATCTGCATCTAATTTATATTTACCTACAAATAATTGCGATCTTTTTGTAAATTCAGTATCTATGTTTGCGTTGACTTGTTTGACTAAACTTTGAAAAGTTTCATACAAAATGTTTTCTCTATTGTTGACAAGTTCCTCCATAGTCAAAGATCCATTTTCGCCCTTAGTTATTAAATTACTTTGTATCTCTCTTTGTTCCATAGTTAGAAATGATGGATGAGGTTCTGGACCTATTTTTTGTAATACACTTTTTAATTGATTTTGTTTTGTTAAAGGTAATTTTGATAACGCTTCTTCTGCCTTTGAATACTCTTCATTTGCAATTGCTTGTGTAAATATATCTTCATTAAGTTTGTTTTCATTTTCTTTTTGGTCAGCCATATCTTTAACAGCTTTATTTTGAAGTTCATCTTGCTTTATCAAGTATTTAATAAAATCTTGTTGTTCATCTGGTTTTAAAAAATTGTAGATATTGTTTATTTTATTATTATTTGTTTTTTGTCTACTTAACAGTTCTATTGCGTCATTACTTGCTTTTTCATCTCTTAATGCTTCTTCTCCACCCGCTCTAAATAAAGTTTTAACAAAGTCTTTTCTATAAACTTCAAGATCTTTTTTAAAAACAGGACTACTAATATCACTAACAAACGCTGCATCACTTAATGTTTTTTTTTTTTTTATGAATAAATCTTGTATCGTTCCACCATTATCAATGTAGCTATCAATTTCCTGTGGCAAACTTTCTAGAGAAGTTGTGAAAGCGGCTGTATATTTTCTTTTTTTATTTTCTACTTCTAGTTTTGCTATATCTTTATAATACTCTTTTAAATATCCACTAGCTGACACAGAAAGCGTTGATTTTATTTTGTTAGATATTTCTGGAAAATCTTTAGTTACATTTGTAAAACCTAAAATAGTTGCATCTAATTGTTCAGCATATTCACCTGGATCAATCTTAGTTGATTTTGCATTTATTTCTAAAGCAGTAAATGTTCTTGCAGCTTCAGATTCTACGTCTAATATTAATCCTTCTAATGCCTTACTACGGGCTACTTTACCTCTTGTTCCATATCCATATTTTTTTAAAACATCCTCACCAGATTGTTGAGCGTTAGATAATTGTTCTAAAGTTATTGGATTAGCAGCTCCATACTGTTCAGCTTCTTCTACAACCTTTTCTTGCATTTGGTCAAAGAAAAAACTACTCATGTTATCTAACAGTTTGCCCATACGTGATTGACCTACTGCCTGTTGTTCTAAAATACCTACCTCGGTTGCAGCACTTGGTCTGTAACTTGTACTTAGTATAGATCTTTCTAGTCGTTTTCTTTCAGCCATTATCCAAATCTCACATTTTTTGCAGGTTCTATTTTTGGTGCAATAGATTTATCAGTTCCTGATCCCACTCCTGTCATGGCGACTTGAGCAAGATCTGTGCCTAATTTAAATAGAGCTTCGGTTTTTGCTTGTCTTGCTGCCATTTGTCCTTGATACTCTATATTCCTTGCTTGTCTTTGTGATTGCTCAATAGCAAGGAAAGCATCTTGTTCTAATATACCAACATCTAATGCAGCGGGTCGTAAGACTTGTTGCTCACTAAATACCGCAGAAGATCCTATTTCTGGTATAACGCCACTTGAATATCCTCTCGCAATATTACTCGCTAACGCTTTTTTTGTTCTTCTTAATATTTCATTTGCTGATTCTTTTGCTTTGACCGCTTCTACTCTTCCTTCTAATCTTCTGTTACGAGCTTCTGCTTCAGCAATTCTTTGTTGAACTTTTCCTTGAGCAACTGTTTGTCTGTACTGTAAAACAGATCCAAATACTGTTCCCGCTGTTAAAACATTTAATACTGTACTGCCTGTCATTACTGACTCCCACTAACGCTATACTCTAAACTCAACAATGTAAAAAACAAGGGTTTCGTTTGAGTGATTGATATTTGAGCTTCTTCGCTATATCCCAATAAAGGTGTGACACGTTTACGCCCTGTGAATAATGTTTCAGAAGAATCAAGAGTGTAGGGGAACTGTTTAAGACTTACCTCATTACCATTGATTGCAATATTTTGTGTTTGATTAAGAACAGGTGATACCGCCACTATTCTTTTTTTTCTTCCAACCATTGTACCCGAAGCAAGTCTAGGTTCTGCGGGAAGTGTTTTCGCCAATACGTCATGATGTAATCCAATCTCTATATAACTTGTTGGAACTTGATCTATTGTTATTTGTCCTGACGAAACAGTTTTTTCACCCAAGAATATATCATCCCGAATACATTCAACAGTTTCTCCTTCCAAATGACTAAGACCTGTAACTGTTGTTGAGGTAGGTTTGCTCCCATCAGAACTCCCATCAAAAAGCTGAAAAGAAGCATCAGTAGTTCTATCATCGTCTAACCTTTCTATATAAAATTTTGTACTTTCCACAAAGTTTGTTATGGCAAGTCTAGTAGAATCTTCTGTTGTTACAGTTAAATTACTTGATCCCGATACATCTCGTACAAGAGTAACAACATTTGCAGACGGATTCGCAGCGGTAAAGCCAGACACAGCATTGAG
>MDSY01103439.1_pt1 | contig 14226 bp, 10 predicted proteins | sample 811131 | NCBI WGS metagenome assembly MDSY01 (sample SAMN05326643, study PRJNA326480) | marine metagenome | isolation source: seawater | place: Atlantic Ocean: South West | collected 2010 | reverse complement strand
CCCTAAATTGACAGCAAACAAAACGAAGCCAAAAAGACTCCGCCTAATAACTAGCAGAGAGCAGGATCTAAGCTCCGCCGTACCCTATTCGGCTAAATTTAATCTCTAGACCAGCGTCTATTTATCGCAGAAATTATAGCATTTAGTCCAGCAGTAACCGTGTTTCGGCTAAGACCTATCCCATAACTTCGACCCTGACCCTCAGGATCTTCCACTGCAAGAACACAGATTGCCTGAGCGTCACTACCACCTTCAACTGCTGTTTCTTGGTAACCGATAACAACCAGCGGTTCGTTCAGCGTTTCAACCATAGCATTCACAAAGGCCTCTATGGGGCCTGACCCTTGCCCATCGATAGTGACTATACTATTCGCAACTTCTATTCGCGCCACGCAGCGTTGGTCATCATCGCGCCCCGACAATAAGTCATAGTCAATTAATTTATAAGGCGCTTGATCTACCACGTAAGTGGCTAAAAGCGATTCGTATATCTCGTCGGGCTTAATTTCGCGGTCAAGTTTTTCGGTCATCCCTTGAACAACACCGCTGAACTCAACCAGCAACTCTCTAGACAGAGTAACGCCGTAAACCTCCTCTAATAAAAAACCTACTCCGCCTTTGCCAGACTGGCTATTAACGCGAACCGTTTCTTTATAAGAACTACCCACGTCCTCAGGGTCGATTGGCAAATAAGGTACTTCCCAACTGCTTCGATCAACCTTAGAGATACCTTTTTTGATGGCATCCTGATGAGAACCAGAAAACGCAGTGAATACCAAGTCACCAGCGTACGGGTGCCTTTCAGGCACAGCTAATTTATTAACCGCCTCAGCAGTTTCACGTATTTTTGGCATAGCACGAAAGTCTAACGTTGGGTCAACGCCTTGGCTGAACATATTCATTGCCATAGTAATCAGATCACAGTTACCTGTGCGTTCACCATTACCGAACAGCGTACCTTCAACGCGCTCGGCACCCGCCATCAGACCAAGCTCAGTTGCGGCAATGCCAGTGCCTCTGTCATTGTGAGTATGCAAACTGATTACCACACTGTCACGACGAGGGAAGTTGCTACAAAACCACTCAATCTGATCCGCATAAATATTAGGTGTAGCCATTTCTACCGTACTCGGTAGATTAATGATCATTGGCGCTTCAGGAGTTGCACCCCAGGTATCCGCTACTGCCGTGCAAATCTCGGAGGCGAAATCTAATTCTGTTCCGGTGAAACTCTCAGGCGAATATTCGAATATCACATTCGAGTCGAAGCCCTTTAGTCCTTCCCGAACCATCTCAGTACCCTGCACAGCTAAATCTATAATGCCCTGACGGTCCATGCCAAAGACAACTCTTCGCTGTAATTCTGATGTGGAGTTATAAAGGTGAAAAATGACACTGGGTGCACCTTCAAGTGCTTCAACTGATTTCTTAATTAACTCTTCTCGCGCTTGGCAAAGAATTTGGATGCTCACACCCTCAGGAATTCTGTCTTCGTCAATAATCCGTCGAATAAAGTCAAAATCTGGCTGAGAAGCAGCGGGGAAACCGACTTCTATCTCAGCAAAACCTATTTCTAAAAGCATATCCCAAAGGCGCAGCTTTTCATCCACGTTCATTGGATCTATTAGAGCTTGGTTACCGTCTCTGAGATCCACACTGCACCAACGCGGTGCCTGTTCAATGATTTTGCTCGGCCACTGACGATCAGGTAAATCGATCGGCTTAAAAGCTGAGTATTTGCGAAATGGCATAACGCCTACGGCGCGTCCGCTTTGAGGTTGATGACTCATGATTTTGTCCTAAGAACTCGTTCCATTTTTTTTCGACTTTTGCGCTTCTACCAAGCAAAAACTCTGGCAGGTAAATCTATCGCTATGAAAGCCTAAGTATATTACCCAACAACGACCTCGCTGTCGGATTTGATGAGATTTTTTTTGGGGTGGGCCTTCGCCCTGGGGTTTAAAATATTTGCCGCGTGACCGGCAGGAGTCCCAAAAAATTAAAGAGAAGGCTATTAGGAACATTTCCGAGCAACAAATTGCGGAACAAGACAAGCGCCACAGTGGTGCGAGGGCTTTTTGCGGAGGACAATTCAATCCTTGAGTTTATCAATAGAGTCGTCATACGCAAACTATAAATCTAATCACAAAGTTTGCAAGCGACGACGTAACTCTAACAAACTCCTATCAAGCCTATTTAGCAGCTTTTCACCAACCGCCTTACTGCCCGAGCCTGAGCAGCGCAGCGCAGCAAAAAAGCGACTGCATAAACGCCTACAGTATGAGGCTGCCAATAAAAAGCTAGAGCACAATATCCACTGCATCAGCCACTGCAAAAGCCTTTTTGCGTGCCTGGTCAGTACTCTCACCCAACGCCAAGCCCACTCCCATGCGCCGCTCGCCATCTACCTCAGGCTTACCAAACAACCACAGCTGAGTATCTTCTTGTGACAACGCTTGATGCAAATTGCCAAAAGCCACCTGTTTTGAGGCGCCCTCAACAATAATCACCGCAGAGGCCGCAGGCCCATGATTCTTAATAGCTGGAATAGGTAGGCCTAATATGGCTCTGGCGTGCAATGCAAACTCACTTAAATCCTGACTAATGAGCGTCACTAAACCGGTATCATGGGGCCTGGGGCTAACTTCAGAAAAATATACCAAGTCATTCTTAACAAAGAATTCAACACCAAACAAACCCAAGCCACCCAATGCACCAGTGATTTTTCGGGCAATTTCTTGGCTCTCAAACAACGCGTTGAAACTCATAGGCTGAGGCTGCCAAGATTCTTTGTAGTCTCCGCCTTCTTGGCGGTGACCAATTGGCTGGCAAAAACTGGTGCCATCTCTGTGCCGAATAGTGAGTAAGGTAATTTCGTAATCAAAATCAACAAAGCCTTCAATAATAACCTTACCGCCAGCACCTCGCGCACCATCCTTCGCGGAGGTCCAAGCACTCTTGACATCGCCTTGGCTGCGCAAAGTACTTTGCCCCTTGCCAGAACTGGACATCACCGGTTTGACGACACAAGGCAAACCAATCTCTTCAACGGCCTGAAGATACTCGGCCTCGCTGTCGGCAAACTTATACGGGGAAGTCCTGACACCTAACTCTTCGGCGGCGAGACAACGAATACCCTCCCGGTCCATGGTCAACTTAGTGGCCTTGGCGGTTGGAATAACATTTAGCCCTTGGGCTTCAAGCGCGACCAGCGTAGCGGTAGCTATGGCTTCGATTTCTGGCACAACTAAATCGGGTTTCTCCAAATCAATAATGCCGCGCAAAGCTTCGCCATCGAGCATATCAATGACATGGCTGCGATGAGCGACCTGCATAGCTGGTGCGTTGGCATAGCGGTCCACTGCAATGACTTCTACGCCGTAACGCTGTAGTTCAATAACCACTTCCTTACCCAGTTCACCACTACCCAACATCATGACTTTAGTCGCTGAGGGTGAAAGTGGCGTACCTATAGATATTGCTGCAGATTTTTCAGTCATTAGGCCTCTCCACCAGGTACCGCTTGCGGCTGGGCTTTTAGTTCCTCTCGAAAACGACGTGCATTTACTACGTAATGCGCAGCGCCCATTCGAATGCCAGCTGCTTGTTCATCGGTCAAGGTTTTCACTACCTTGCCAGGAGAGCCCATGACCATCGAGTTATCGGGAATTTCTTTGCCCTCGGTAATCAACGCGTTGGCGCCAATAATGCAGTTTTTGCCGATCTTCGCACCGTTAAGTACAACAGCATTAATACCGATAAGCGAGCCCTCGCCTACATCACAGCCATGCAACATGACTTTATGGCCAATGGTTACATGAGCGCCAATATTCAGTGGATATCCTGGGTCTGTATGCAGCACTGAACCGTCCTGAATATTCGAGCCCTCGCCGACTGTGATGAGGTCATTATCACCGCGCAGGACGGCATTAAACCAAACACTGGCGCCTTGCTTAAGCAACACATTACCCAAAACCACAGCATTATCAGCGACCCAATAGTCACCCTCTGCGCGCACCTCAAGATCACCTAATTGATATAACACCCTTGAATCCCCTAACTTTAAACCAACACTCATGTTAATGAAGCTGACGCCAATACTCCATTTGAAGTGGAGGTTTTATCCCAGCGTTCTTCTAGGCGCGCAGAAAAATGACTTTGCCAAAGAATCAATAAATGTTTTCACCATTACCTGCCCTCAATCATCCGAGCATGGGTATAATGATCTCATGAAATTTTGCAGCCTATGCGGAGAAGCCGCTGAACATATAATTCCTGAGGGCGATACACGCCCTCGCTCAGTTTGCACGGTGTGCGAAACCATTCACTACGTAAACCCACGGGTTATCGCAGGCACCCTGCCGATCTGGAAAGATCAAGTACTTTTGTGTAAAAGAGCTATTGAACCCAGAAAAGGTTACTGGACCCTGCCCGCAGGGTTTCTTGAAAACGGTGAGACCGTAGAAGTAGGCGCCACCCGCGAGACCTTGGAAGAAGCCAATGCACGGCTAGAAAATGAACAGCTTTACACGATCTTCAGTTTGCCGCACATCTCTCAGGTGTATATGTTTTTTCGTGCAGACTTGGCAGATTTAAATTTCAGCAGTGGTTCTGAGTCCTTGGAGGTAGCGTTGTTCAGTGAGGCAGACATCCCTTGGGATGAACTGGCCTTTCCAGTGATAAACAAGACCTTGGAATATTATTTCGCAGATCGCCAGAGCGACGAATTCCCCACCCACTACGAAGATATTTTATTTAGAAGGCGTAGCTGATAGAGACTTTTTTTCTGCAAGGTATTTAGAATGAGATACTTAGCGTAAGAGAATAAAACGTGCTTGATACCAGCCACAAACGCGTCAGCAGAAGTGTGCAAGACCGTGGTTGTCCTCCCCTAGGATTGCTTGGTGCTCTTAACCATATCAACTTGTACCGCACCGTAGATTTTCCATTTACCAATGTAGGGCACATATTGTCACATGACTGGCCCACTTCAATTTACCATTCGTGTTCCGACTCGTGCACCTTTAGATCTGACCACTGCGCTGGAGCAACAAATTTAGTGCTCGTTGATTTTTATAAACAAGAACCTAAGCTTCCAAAATTTTCATAAACGTATTACGTTAGCGCCTCCCAAGCATACTTAAACTCATCTTCCCTTCCGCCGATCACCTCGACTCAATATAAACAGATAGCATTATTCACCCTCTCTGTTACTAATTCGCACCACCAGGTTGCAGTTTGGCAAGTACTTCAGGTCACTCCTACTTTCTAAGGGAAAGTCTTAAGCGCATTCCTAAACAGGCGCATCCAGGGGCCGTCTTCACCCCAAGCTGGATCTCGATAGACATTTTGCACCGACCTAAACACACGTTCAGGGTGCGGCATCATAATAAGCACACGGCCACCCGCCGCCGTTAGTCCTGCTAAGCCTTTAACTGCGCCGTTAGGGTTATCAGGATAGCGGTTCGCTATTTGATGGCGCGAATCTACATATTGCATAGCTAACTGATTATTACTTTGTAATGCAGCCAAATTTTGCCGATGAGCAAACTCGGCCCGCCCTTCCCCATGAGCCACAGCAACGGGCATTACACTGCCTTGCATGCCCTCAAGCCAAGGCGTTTGTACGCCATTAATTTTCACAAGTACCGTGCGACCTTCAAATTGCTCGCTACGATTACGCACAAAGCGCGGCCAATTTTCTGCACCAGGAATAAGCTCCTGCATTTGCGCCATCATTTGGCAACCGTTACAAACACCTAGGGTAAGTTTGTCACTGGTAAAAAAGTTGACGAACTGCTCTCTGACCTGGGGGTTGAACAACGCGCTCTTGGCCCAGCCGCCACCGCCGCCTAAGACGTCGCCGTAAGAAAACCCGCCACACGCAACTAACGTCTGAAATTGATCTAAAGAAAAGCGCCCGCTGATCAAATCTGACATGTGTACGTCTACGCTGTCGAAACCAGCACGATCAAAAGCCGCTGCCATTTCAATTTGGCCATTCACCCCCTGCTCGCGCAGCACTGCAATTTTAGGACGCAAACCTTTTAGTACATAGGGTATTTCACCGGGATCAAAAGTCAGCTTGGCGTTGAGGCCGGGATCGTCAGCTCGATTTGCGACAATGCTGGAAAACTCTTCTTCAGCGCAGGCTGCGCTGTCGCGCATGTTTTGCACTTTATAACTGGTCTTAGCCCAAGTCTGCTGCAGCTCGCTACGGTTGTAATCTGCGACTACCTTGTCGCCATGCGATATAACAACCCTGTCATCTCGGCGAATCTTCGCTACAGGCAAGCAGCGCCCGGGCGTACTGGCTCCTAACATTTCGTAGGTCTCTGCGGAGACTTGCACAACGAACCCCACCTCTTCATTGAATAAGGCTTCTAGTAAACCCTCATTAGCGTCAACATTAATGTCCAAGCCAAGGCGTCCGGCAAAAGACATTTCTAACAAACAAGCCAAGAGCCCGCCATCAGAACGATCATGCAAGCTGAGAAAATCGCCCCGTCGCTTACCTTGAATAATCGACTCCAGCAGTGCTCTGAAGCTACTGAAATTATCTATATTAGGCGCAACGTCTCCCATCTGAGAATAAACCTGAGCTAAGCAACTGCCGCCCAAACGTTGCTCAGACCCTAGGTCCAACAACACCAACATACTGCCTTCATTGTCTACCAACTCAGGAGTCACCGTATTATTAACATCAGCAACCGGCGCGAAGGCAGAAACAATTAGCGTAACAGGCGAAACGACAGCCTTCGCTTTGCCGTCCTGCGCCCATCGAGTCTCCATGGACAGTGAATCTTTACCAACGGGAATAGCAATGCCTAAGGCCGGACACATGTCTTCACCAACAACGGTAACTGCGTCAAACAGCGCTTGCTCTTCTTCGTTAGAGCCCGCAGCCGCCATCCAATTGGCCGATAAAACAACGCGCTCGAGACTTTCAATATCTGCGCTAACAATATTTGTTAGCGCTTCGGCTACCGCCATGCGCGCAGCCGCTTTTGGATCAATTAATGCAAGAGGGCTGCGCTCACCTATGGCAAAAGCTTCACCCTGATTGGTATTAAACCCACTGAGGGTGACTGCTGCGTCTGCAACAGGTACTTGCCAAGGACCAATCATTGGCTGGGTGGCAACAAGACCGGTAATGCTGCGATCGCCAATGGTGATCAAAAACTGTTTGCTGGCTACGGCCGGAAACTGCAGAACGCGACTCACTGCTTCCCGCAGCGTAACCTGACTAAGGTCTAAGGGGGTGAGAAAAAGTTCTTGGCGGGAAAAACTCCGGCTCATTTTAGGCGCTCTACCCAGCAAAATGCTGAGCGGCAAGTCTACTGGCGTATTCTCAAAATGCGCGTCTTCAACCAGCAAGTCACCTCCAGAGACTGATTCACCAACGACTGCATAAGGGCAGCGTTCGCGCTGACAAATTTCTTCAAACTGAGCTAGCTGCGATGCTTCAATACCCAGCACATAACGTTCTTGAGCTTCGTTACACCAAATTTCTAAAGGCGACATTCCAAGATCGGAGTTCAGCACATTACGCAGCTGAATACGCCCGCCTGTATTGGCGTCATCAATAAGCTCAGGCAATGCATTAGACAAACCGCCAGCGCCCACGTCATGAATTAGCAAAATCGGATTATCGCCACCTAGGGCGCAACAAACGTCGATGACTTCTTGACAACGGCGTTCCATTTCTGGATTGCCCCGCTGCACCGACGCAAAATCTAAGTCCGAAGAACTGCTGCCAGAAGCCATACTTGACGCTGCACTTCCACCTAGCCCAATCAACATAGCTGGACCGCCCAAAACCACTAGGGCAGTACCATCTGGGAAAGATTCGGCATGAACGTGCTCTTCGCGCACAGTACCTACACCGCCAGCAATCATCACTGGCTTGTGATAACCCCTGACAACTCCTAGACCGTTTTCAGGTGCATATTCAAAAGTTCTAAAGTAGCCGTTGATAGCCGGACGACCAAACTCATTATTAAAACTCGCCGCGCCCACCGGGCCTTCTAACATAATATCCAAAGCGGAAACCATATGCTCTGGTTTGCCAGTAGCAAGCTCCCAAGGTTGCGGCATATCTGGGATATTCAAATGCGAAGTAGTAAATCCAGAGAGACCAGCTTTTGGTTTCGAGCCCCGACCAACCGCGCCCTCATCACGAATTTCACCACCAGAACCTGTTGCTGCGCCTGAGAACGGTGCAATCCCTGTTGGGTGATTATGGGTTTCAACCTTCATTAAAATGTGAGCCGCTTCGCTCTTATAGCCGTACTGCTTGCTTGCAGGATCCACCCAAAGTCTCTGCACCTGAGGGCCTTCAATTACTGCCGCATTATCACTGTAGGCACTTAATATGCCACGACCATTGACTTGTTTATAAGTATTACGGATTTTTCCAAACAGAGATAACGCTTGCAGTTGGCCATCTACCTGCCAGTCGGCGTTAAAGATTTTGTGCCTACAATGCTCTGAGTTTGCTTGGGCAAACATCATTAATTCAACGTCGGAGGGATCTCTTTGCAAATCCGTATAGGCTTTTTCCAAATACTCAATTTCATCATCAGACAAAGCTAAACCTAGGCGTACATTAACTTCGCGAAGCGCTTCCACACCCTGAGTACTCAATGGGATTTCCGCCAAAGGTTTAGGCTCGGCGCTAACAAACAGTTGAGAAAAATCTTCCGCTAATAAATAGTCTTGGGTCATGCGATCAAAAAGGACAGATTTATCTAACACGCTAAGTCTGTGATCGGCGCGTACAAACCAGCGCACAGCCCGCTCAACTCTAAGCACGTCAGTTAAACCTGATAGCCAAAATATGTCCGTAGCCTTACTGGACCATGGCGAAATGGTGCCAAGACGTGGCACAACAGTGCCTGCAAGCTTGCCGCTGGCTTCAGGCAACTCCTGGGTGGGCCCGTAAGTTAAAAGCTCCTGAGCCTGCAGTAACTGCTGCGCACTCAACTCGGCAGCGGTATGAATCAGATGCACAAACTCTGCGTAGACCACATGAGGCGCTGTTTGTTGGATTTTTTGCAATGCGAAAATACTCAGCGCGGCAGTACCCTGAATCACAGCAATCGTACTATTTGCGCCAATAATATTAGCTGATTGCAAATTGCCGTCCGTATTTTCCATCAGAGGTTCCACCTAGTCGTATTTCTTTAAATATTTCTTTACAGAGTTGCTAGAAACCGGGAGTCCCCGAATTTTCTATGTCGGGCAACGGCCTCATCTTTGCTCTCACCACAGTTGTCTTCACGAATAAGCTTTGAGTTTGTTCAATGCCTTTAATTTTTATTGCGGCGAGCATCAAAAAACCCACGCATTCGCTGCCTGCATTCTTCCTCGAGTACGCCACAGCTGACCTCGATTCGGTGATTTAACCAAGTTAAGTCACCAAGCGAATGACTGATCATTACGCCCGCTTTTGGCTCCAGGGCCCCAATCACCACGCGCTGAATTCTCGAATGAATCAACGCGCCAAAACACATGGTACAAGGCTCTATGGTGACATAAAGAGTGGTACCCGGCAGGCGATAGTTTGAGCTTTGCAGTGCCGCATCACGTAGAGCTATTATTTCTGCATGAGCAGAAGGGTCATGGCTTAAACGCGGTTGGTTGTAACCTTGACCAATAAGGTCTTGACCTCTAACCAAAACTGCGCCTACAGGCACCTCTCCTGCTGCCGCAGCTTCATCGGCCAAAACAATGGCCTTGCGCATCCAAGCTTCGTCGCTGTTATCCAATAGTTCTGTGCAGGTAATTTAGAGGGGCCATATTAACAGCGCCAGCCTCGAAACAAACCATTAGAACGTATCTTTAGCCATTTTTCGGCTGCAGGCGAAAAGGCTTTTCAATGCCAGTGACCGTGTAAGAACGTTCAACAATTTTAGTGTCCGCACCCCAAGGGCTTGCTTGGACAAGTGCTTGGCGGGCAGCGAAGGATCCAGCACCGTCAAATTCCTCATAAACATCAAAAATAGTTGGCTTATCAGCAAGATGACTTGCCGTGAAAGCTAAACAGCCTAGCTCGGCTAGCGTCAGCGCAATGTACTCTGGCAATTGATTTAAAATCACACCGACTTTTCTCTCAGGGGCTACAAAAAAATCAACTACCACCACTTTTTCAGCTATTTCAATCGTCCAATAATCAACTTGATCTGCGACTCACCAGTTTGCTCAGCTAAAAACTAGCTCCCAACCATCAACGAAGATACCAAAGCTCCTAAGTCTTACCTCAGTCGTACCTGAAGGGTGCTATTGAAGAGGATAAAGGGTATTTATTGGACGCAGAGTGCGCCGAGCAAATGTGGTAGCGATCTAGGTGGAATAAATAGGCATCTTACGCCCAATAATTACTACCAAGAAAACGGCCGCAGCAAAAGCTGCATTGAGTAAAGTGAATGACTCCCCCAGAAGAAAATAGGCGCCTACAAGCGTGGCGAAGGGTTGCAACAATTGTACCTGCCCCACTCGGGCAACACCGCCCACTGCAAGACCCCGGTACCAAAAAAAGAAGCCTATATACATAGAAAACAAAGCCACGTACAAAAATGAACCTAGAGCTTCGTTGGAAACAGCATCTAAGGGCGTGTCAAAGAACAAATAGGTGGCAACCAGATTAATTGGCAACGTCAGCGCCAAAGCCCAACTGATTACATTTATTGCGCCCAGCTCTGCAGATAACTTGCCACCTTCCGCATAACCTATAGCAGCGAAGATGATGGCCACTAGCAACCATAAATCGCCCACCATCAAACCCTTTGCGCCGTCTAAGAAGGCGTAGCCCAAAACCAGCAGCGAACCAGACAATGCCGCCAGCCAATAGCTCATGGAGGGTCTTTCTTTGAAGCGCAAGGCAGCAAAAATTGCAGTAACTAAAGGCAACACTCCCAATACGATGCCGCCATGGGCAGACGGCAATGTGGTCATGGCAACGGACGTAAAAATGGGGAATCCATAAACAATGCCAATGGCTATAACTAAGAGTTTATAGAGTTGAGTTTTTGTCGGCCGTTGCGCCTTGGAAAAAAATAGCCAACCCACCGCACAAAGACCAGCAAGCAGCGCCCGCCCAAATGCCACAAACAGCGGATTCAGCTCTAATACCGCGATACGGGTAAAAGGCAGTGTTAAGCTAAATATTAATACTCCAACAGCACCAATCAGCATGCCTTTCGTTTCATTACCCATAATCAATATTTCCTAATGGGAAGCCGGCGCGCGAAACACTGAATGAGTATCCTTGTGCGCCTTCACCCGATTATTGTGACCCTTTCTATAGGGTATTTGCATATTCTGCTGAAGAAGCCTTGATTACCCGAGACTGCATTAACACTGACACAACACGCTAGTTGTCCCTGTTAAACGCTTGGGTCTCATTATTATGAATACTGCACGCGCCACAATTAGCAGACCAGTTTCTTGCCGCTCATAGCGGAGAAGTAATTACCTCTGTCACCTTTCATATTACGGATTCTACGCGCGCTCTAAAATCAGTCTGGCAACCCCAGTACACGCTTGGCAATGATATTGAGCTGAATCTCGTTGGACCCTCCGGCGATAGAAATTGACTTAGCTTCTAACCACAAACGGCACATTGAAATCTCTTCGTCATCAAAAGATGCGCCCTCCCAGCCAAGGCCTTGGGTGCCACGAATACGCAACTGCAGTTCCAACTGTTCTTTGACGTAATTGGCTTCTACATATTTAAAAATAGAGGTCGCAGCGCCCGGCGCACTGGATACGGTTTCTTCCATAGCGCGCTGTTGAGTAAGGAAAAAGGATTTCTTAAGCATCTCATTTTCAATCAGATACTTACGTAAGCTCGGTTCAATAGTGGCCTGATCCTCTGCATATTTACGCGCGAGATTGCACAATGTCAGCGCCGGCTTAATACGCTCCAACGGCCCAATTTTATCGGCACTAGCAAGCGCTGCCAGTCCCGAGCGCTCGTGCTGTAATAACCTTTTGCCCACAGTCCAACCCTGGTTCAACTTGCCAACTAAATTGTTTTTTGGCACACGTAAGTCATCAAGAAACGTCTGACAAAATGGCGATTTACCATTCAACAATTCAATGGGCTTGGTGGTCACTCCAGGACTGTCCATAGAAAACAACACAAAGCTAATGCCCTCATGCTTGGGTACTTTTCTATTGGTGCGCACAAGGCAAAACATCCAATCCGCATAATGGGCTCCCGAGGTCCAAATTTTTGTCCCGTTAATGACAAAATAGTCGCCCTTGTCTTCGGCAAAAGTTTGCAGGCTGGCCAAATCAGAGCCTGCACCGGGTTCGCTATAACCTTGACACCAAGCAAGTTCACCACGGGCAATTGCTGGCAAGTGCTGACGCTTTTGCTCATCGCTGCCATATTCAAGCAACGTTGGACCGATCATCGATACGCCCATACCACCGAGCGGCGGCCGCGCATTTATGCGTTGCAGTTCGTCCATTAGGACCATGAAAGCTTCTTTACCCAGACCTGCGCCGCCGTATTCCACTGGCCATGTCGGCACAGTCCAGCCTTTCTCGGCCATTGCTGAAAGCCATTGGTGTGCATCTAGGTTGGTACTTCGGCGCTTACTACCACCATTCACTTCTTCACCCTCTACCATGCGCAGGCGCATCGACGCTGGACAGTTAACATCTAACCACTCCCGGGTGTCCGCGCGAAAAACTTGTAAATTATGTGAACCCACTTCAATCACCCTCAAACAACTATTGCTTAAGCAGTGACCATATCAAATACGCAAAGGGTTTTGGACCCGAGCATTAACTGGCGGGGAGGCCGATGCCACTAAGAGGCGCTTATACTCGTCAAACGATGGTGCAGAGCTTTTATATGGCGCACACTTGCGCCATGGCAATACATTGGTACCCAGGTCACATGCATAAAGCGATTCGCGAGATGAATAAAATCTTGGCGGACGTTGACATTGTTATTGAGTTACTAGATGCGCGCTTGCCCTCCAGTAGCCAAAATCCGGTGATTGAAAAACTGCGGCAGAATAAGCCAAGTATTAAAATTTTGAGCAAATCTGATCTAGCAGATCCAGCAACCACCTCTCTCTGGCAAGCGCATTTTGAGCAAGATGCCTTGGTCAAAACTCTAACAACAACCCTTGATCAACAAGACAAAGCACAGAGGATCGTTAAGCTGTGCCACACGCTAGTGCCCTCAAAGGCAAAGGCGCATTTGAATATGCTGGTGATGATTGCTGGCATTCCAAATGTGGGCAAATCTACTTTGGTCAATGCAGTTTCAGGCCGTAAAGCGGCAAAAACAGGAAACGAACCGGCTATCACAAAAGGGCAGCAACGGATCAAGCTGACGGAAGGCATCATTCTGCTAGATACCCCGGGCATACTGTGGCCAAAAATTGAAAACGAAAACAGTGGTTATCGACTGGCCGCCTCCGGTGCGATAAAAGACACCGCGATGGGTATTGAAGATGTAGCTTTTTACTTGGCCGAATATCTTATTATGCATTACCCAGCAGCATTAAAAGAGCGCTACGACCTGACTTCGATACCGGATGCAGAGTTTGAATTCATGGAAATGATGGGCGCTCGACGTGGTTGCATAAGCGCAGGTGGACGAATTGATTTGGAAAAAGCCTCCGCGATCCTTGTGAATGAATTTCGTGCTGGCATGTTGGGCCCAATCACACTGGAGACGCCAAGCATGATTCTCCAAGAGGACGTGATTATTGAGCAGCAAAGACAATACAAAGCCGCTAAAGATGAAGAGAGAAAACGCAAGTTTCGCTCTGGCCGCAGAGATAACCAAGTCTCTTAATTATGCGACGGGGCTCGTCCACCCCGACATCCATAATATCTTAGCCAATAATTCCTTCGCCATCAGCACAGTCGCCGACTACTGATATGGTTGCGAAACATTTTCAAATCGATTTTACACTCGGTTTTTAATCACATTATTTGCGGTAAATACTCGTCCATTTATCGCCACATAAAAACCTGATAAAAGAGATTGAATCTATATCGCCAACTTCATTCACAAAGCAAAAGCGGATTCGTTGCAAGAATGGAGAACAGACAACATTAGCAACAAAAGACTTGGTGCAAATGAGACCGTGAAAGCGCTGTAAAGTTGCGGGCACAGCAAACAAACTAGCAGAATCTTAGGGCTTGACAGTAGCCAGCAAATTCAAAGCGTCATCACACCAGGTCACGGCCGTT
>MDSY01096616.1_pt1 | contig 14228 bp, 13 predicted proteins | sample 811131 | NCBI WGS metagenome assembly MDSY01 (sample SAMN05326643, study PRJNA326480) | marine metagenome | isolation source: seawater | place: Atlantic Ocean: South West | collected 2010 | reverse complement strand
TTCGGTGTTCTGATATAACTGTAATTCGTCTATTAATTTTTGAACATCTCCATTGATGATGTTTTGAAGATCATATAACGTTAATCCAATTCGGTGATCAGTTACCCTTCCTTGAGGATAATTGTATGTTCTTATTTTTGCAGAGCGATCACCAGATGAAACTAATGAATTTCGCTTTTGAGAATCTGCTTCAAGTTTTTTAGCTAATTCCATTTCATATAAACGAGAACGTAAAACCCTTAGGGCTTTATCTTTATTTTTATGCTGCGATTTTTGATCCTGACATTGAGCAACAATCCCAGTGGGTTCATGCGTTAGACGCACTGCAGAGTATGTAGTGTTAACGGATTGACCTCCAGGCCCTGAAGAACAAAAATAATCTACTCGGACGTCATTCATATTAACCTCAACATCAAATTCTTCTGCTTCTGGTAATATCATAACAGTAGCAGCAGAAGTATGAACCCTTCCTTGTGTTTCAGTTTGTGGTACTCGCTGAACTCTATGAACTCCCGACTCAAACTTCATTACACCATAACAATCTTCACCTGAAACTTCAAAAATAATTTCTTTAAACCCACCTGAAGTTCCTTCACTACTATCAACCAAACTAACACTCCATCCTTTATCTTGACAAAACTTGGAATACATGCGGTATAAATCACCTGCAAAAATACTTGCTTCATCTCCGCCTGTTCCAGCACGTATTTCTACAACAATATTTTTGGAATCTTCAGGATCTTTTGGAATCAACAAAAACTTGATATCTTCTTCTAAAACTGGTAGTTTTTCCTTAGCTTCTTCTAACTGTATTTTAGCCATTTCGAACATTTCATCATCAGATACTTTACTCATAATTTCTTCAGCTTCGCTAATGTTAGACAATAATGACTTGTATTGTTCTCCTTTTTTAGTCAAAACATTAAGGTCTTTGTACTCCTTATTTAATTTAACGTATCTCTTCTGATCCTTTATAATGTCTGGTTGAATAATCAAATCAGATACCTCGTCAAATCGTTGCTGAATTATTTGTAGTTTCTCGATCATAGGTTGGTATTCTAATCCTTAAAATTACTACTTTTTAAATAAACATGAAGTTAATTAATCTAAAACAAAACTGAAGTTAGTTGAAAAACTAATAGCAGAAAGCCCATCAGATCTTTGGTAATTTTGAAAGCGTAAACCAATTTTCTTTAAAGATAATTTCCAAAGACTGTGCTTTGACAGAACATCAGTAAACAGTAACTCGCCACCTAGCTGATAACTTGAAAAAGCTGAAAGATCATAATCCGAGGTATAATAATCTTGTGTTGAAAGATGCTGATCATATTCCTTAAAATAATCTGAAGCTGTTTGATCGTAAAAACGGAAAATTGGAGTTAGCTTCCAACTAAGGTTAAATTTGACTGGAATTTCTAATTGAAATGTATTAGAATCTATCCCCCAATCGTCAGCATATTTTCTGAAGTAGGAACGAATGACTAAATATTCATTGATATAGTAATTTAAACGCATTCCTAGTGGATATTTTAAACGAGTACTCGGCAGACGCTCAATATCATCCGCTAGATGAAAAACATCTGTATTAGAGGAGTTTTCATAATTAGAAATGCTGTTTGCATTCCCAACATAATAATTAGATTTATCAGAAAAATAAACTCGTTGTAATGGATTTGCTAGCCAACCCTTTTGCTTTACTAAATCAAGTGCTAAGGAAAATTGCATTCTTGGAGTCAAAATTTGAGAAAACCCGAGGGAGAAGGAATACGAATTTCTATTCACATTATCGATGGGTGTAAATTTTGAAGGAAGGTACCCTACTTCACTAGCTCCATCTGAATTAATTACACTAACTCCCGAAAAATAACTTTGATTATCAATTAAAAAATCTGAACCGAATTGCTCGTATTCATGTATTTCGGTTGGAATTATTGGAATCCATTGATCTAAATATACCTGATATTTTATACTAAGTTCTGTATTTTTTTCATTCCATAACTGAGTTATGCCACCTCCAAAACCAAAAGACTGATAGTCGTACTCAAAAGAAGAACCAATGTTAAAGGACCAATATCTGTTCCTATTATCTGAAGCATGTACATAAGATAGATTCGCAGCAGTTAGTACATCTTTTCTAGACGCACCTGAAGAAGCAACCCAAGGAGATCCTTTTGGTCCCTGGCCGCCACTTCCATCTCCATCTCCGCCACTATATTCGCGATCATCTCCAGAAGAAGCTCCGGTATTAAAAGGATTTCCGTTACTTGAACTCGCTGAGGTATAGCTAGAAAAACCAAAGTCTGCTGTTAGAATATCATCTTCGTTTAATGGTATTTTAACTACAACAGTTGGAGCTATATTTTGTAAATCTTCATTTCCAATACCACCAGTAACTGAAGCATGGTTACCTTTTTGTGTATAATAACCAAAAAGGATATCTACTTCTATAGCTTCTAACACTTTTTTCTTGTAGGCTTTTAAAGTATCTTTTTGAGCGAAAGAAACAAAACCAAAACTCATTAAAGAAATTAATATTATTTTTTTAATTACAACCACAACCTCCACCTGTTTTACCTCCATTTGCACCTGCAGCTGCTTCTCTATAAATATGATATGTAGTTTCAAAACGTTCAGACAAACTTACTTTGAGTGCCATATCAGAATCGTTTAAATAAACTCTATTATACTCTTTTACAGATACACAACTTGTAATTGATAATGTTAGAACCATAAAGATTAATAAAAATTTAATTTTCTTCAATTTTAATATTTTTAGAGTGATGAATCATTCCTAAGTCATCAATTAAAACAGCTTCTGTATTGGGTAACTGATTTATTAAAAATAACCCTGGTTCAACTCCCATTACAAAGATAGCAGTCGCAACTGCATCTGCTAATTCTGCTTTCCCAGCAAAAACAGTGCAACTTACGATTCCTTGAGATGGAATCCCAGTTCTTGGATCGATTATATGACTGAAACGTTTCCCGTCAATCAGGGTAAATTTTTCATAATTTCCAGAAGTAACAACCGCATTATGTTCTAATGAAAACCAAGAAAACACATTCTCATTGTTCATTGGGTTTATAATCCCTATGGTCCAAGAAGAACCATCGGGCTTGGTCCCCCAAGTATTCATATCTCCAGAAGCATTAATAATTCCTGCTTTAACACCCCGTTCTACAAGAATCTGTTTAGCACGATCAGCAGCATATCCTTTACCAATAGCACCAAACCCTATCTTCATTCCCTTTTTAGGAAGAAAAACAGTTAAAGCTTCGTGATCTAGTTGAATTTCCTTATATCCAATATTAGAAACAGACGCTTTAAGTGAATCCAGAGTTGGCATTTTTGAATCCCTACCATCAAATGTCCAAAGTTTATCGATAGCTGCAAAAGTTATATCAAATGCGCCGGATGTCAATTTAGAGATCTTTTGTGACCTGTAGATTAAATCAAAAAGCTCTTTTGAAACCTCAACAGGAGCAATACCAGCATTTATATTTACTTTTGAAGTTTCAGTTTTATCATCCCAGGAAGAAATTAAGTTTTCAATACGAATAATTTCTTCCTTTGCAAATGCTAGGGACTGATTAGCAAAATCTTTCTCCGTGGCAACGACTGTTATTTCAAAAGATGAACCCATTAAAATAATAGACTCCGAATATAATTTTTGAGCATTCGTAATGTAAATACAAGAGAACAAAATCAGAAAGAAATTGTTTTTTTTCATTTTAAAATCGTTCTATATTTACAATATAATTTTTAACCGGTAGGTTATCATATCCTAGATTACCGATCACCTTATGATTAGAACTCAAAATAACAACCATTGGAAAGTAGCCTTTAGGGTTGTATTGGTTTGCTAGGAGATCATTGCGTTCTTGAATTTGATCAGGTAATCTATTCTTTTTTCTTTTTGTGAAATCTGCTCTAAATAGTAAATAATTTTTACTTGCATAGGAAATGAATTCTGGATTTGTCCAAATTTCTTTATCAAGTTTGATGCAAGGAATACACCAGTCAGATCCAGAAAAAACAAGTATAATTTTTTTGTTGCTTAGTTTTGATTCGAGTTTTGTTTCCTCCCAATCTGTTTGCCAATTTTGAGCAGAAAGAACTGTAAGGTTTAATAAACATAAATTAAATATCGAAATAAAAATAAATCTATTCATCAAATACTATTTTAGTTTTAAATTTTTCTAATAAGTAAAAGTTCCTTGAGGGCTTTTAATTGTTAATTGTTTATTGTCAGAATCCTCAACTCTTCCAATAATTTTAGCTGATACATTGAACGATTCTGATATTGATATGATTTGTTCAGCAAGTTCTGGAGCAACATAAAGTTCCATTCTATGCCCCATATTAAAAACCTTATACATTTCTTTCCAAGAAGTTCTAGACTCTTCTTGTATGATTTTAAACAATGGTGGTAATTCAAATAAATTATCTTTTATGACATGAAATGAATCTATAAAATGTAGAATTTTTGTTTGTGCTCCTCCACTACAATGAACCATTCCATGAAGCATTGACTTTTCGACCGTTTTAATTACCTCCTGAATAATTGGAGCGTATGTTCTAGTAGGTGATAAAACTAATTTTCCAGCGTTTATGGGGCTACCTTCAATTTCATCAGTTAAGTTTTTAGTACCAGAGTAAATTAAATCCTCTGGGACGCTAGCATCAAAAGTTTCAGGATATTTGAATTTCAGGTCTTTATTAAAAACATCGTGTCGAGCAGAAGTAAGTCCGTTACTTCCCATTCCACCATTGTATTCCTTTTCGTAAGAAGCCTGCCCAAAAGAGGCCAATCCTACAATAACATCCCCAGGTTGAATATTACCATTATCTATAACATCAGAACGTTTCATTCTAGCTGTTACAGTAGAATCTACAATTATAGTCTGAACTAAATCTCCAACATCTGCAGTTTCTCCTCCAGTGCTATGAATTAATACTCCATATCTTTTAAGCCATTCAATTATTTCTTCGGTTCCGTTTATTATTGCAGCTAAAACTTCTCCTGGAATTCTATTTTTATTTCTTCCAATAGTAGAAGAAAGCAAAATGTCTTGAAAAGCTCCAACACAAAGCAGATCATCAATATTCATAATCAAGGCATCCTGAGCAATACCTTTCCAAACAGACAGATCCCCTGTATCTTTCCAATAAGCATATGCCAAAGAAGACTTTGTTCCAGCACCATCGGCATGCATTATAAGACAGTGATCTTCGCTTCCAGTCAGATAATCTGGAACTATTTTACAAAAAGCTTTTGGGAAAAGACCTTTACTTATATTTTTGATTGCATTATGAACGTCTTCTTTTTGTGAAGAAACACCACGAAGACGATAACGATCATTATAAAACTTACCCATACTGGATGTGATTTAATACAAAAATACATCAATTTCTTTAATTAATCTAGAGCAATTCTAGAGCAATCTATCAAAGCATATAGACTAACTTTTTGAAGATTCAGTCGAACCAGTTGATCGCTCGTATGAAAAACCTCCACCTTTTTGAGTAGCCCAAGAAGTAATTTTAATAGACAGATAAACATCGTCAGTTATTAGATGTAAAACCATATTTTGACCAACTATGTTTTTAGGTTTACCATTAGTTGCTGCTCTAAATGGTTTAAAAGTTAAATCTGCGATTTGATCTATTTTACCCAGAGCCCATTCTGTATCAGCAGGGCTAGCATCTCTATCCGCAGAAGATTCAGTGACAATATTATAAATTTGACCTCCATTATTTCCTCGAGTAATTTTTACATTATCGGTAATATAATCTTGTTGTGACGAACTTGTTGGGTCACCTCCATCATCTTTAGTAAAGGTTATAGATATGCCTTCCCAAACCGAATAAATCACTGCATCTTCTTCTACGTCTGTTATCGAGACTGTAACGGTTATATCTTCAAATAAACTTCCTGCGGAAACTCGAATTAGAGCAGTTAAACTTTCTATGGTTTCAAAATCAAAAAGACTGGCATCTGCAACTGTAACCTCTCCATTAGACGCATTTATCGCTAATGCCCCAACATTACTTTGAGAAACTATGATATACTCAAGAATACCCTGAGTTACAGAAGCTTCAACAGTTCCTAATACAACTCCGGCAGTTGGGTTTTCAGCAATAGTAGAAGACAAGTCAGTAGCAGTAATTACAGGTTCAACTACTTCTGGAGATATTATAGTTTGAATATCGTCACCACCACCTCCACAACCATAAAAAATAACAAGCTGAATGCATATTAAAAAACTTAATCTAGTCTTTAATTTTGAATTTATCATTTATTATATTTTTTTTGTAAAAGTATAAAATAAATAGAAAAATTACTAGATAGAAAATAGTAATTCTCGATATTTAGCTAGAGGCCAAATTGAATTGTCAACTAAAAGTTCTAATTTATCACAATGATATCTAATATTCTCAAAATATGGCTTTACCTCAGCATGATAGGCCATTGCTCTTAAATAATCATCTTCTATTAAATTTGCTTTTTTACGTTCAGAAATCATACTTGTAACTCCCGTATTAATTTGAGATATATGTCCCGAAATACGTTCAATTAAATACATTTGTTCCTTGGCAAGTAATTTAAAACCCTTTCCGTAAATTTCTTTCAATCCTTTCACATTATCAATTAAGGTATTCTGATATTGAATTGCTGTTGGAATAATATGATTTCTGGCAATATCTCCCAAAGTTCTCCCTTCAATCTGAAGTGTGTGGGTATATTGTTGTAAATCAACTTGAACACGAGATTCTAGCTCGCGTTCAGTAAATACGTTTAGAGTATTGAAAAGGGTTAAACTTTTTGTCGCCACATAAGCCTTAATAGCTTCAGGAGTTGAATTCATTGGACTTAAACCTCTTTTCTTTGCACTTATAATCCAAGCTTCACTGTATCCGTCTCCTTCAAAAAGGATGGTACGAATATGCTTTATAGATTCCCTTAATTCATTAAAAATAGCATCATCTTTTTTCATTTTTGTGTTTTCTAGACGCCCATCTACTTTCTTTTTAAAAATAATTAGTTGCTCTGCAACAATCGAATTTAAAACGGTCATAGGTTTTGCACAATTTGTCTTAGAACCAACCGCACGGAACTCAAATTTATTACCTGTAAAGGCAAAAGGAGAAGTTCTGTTTTGATCTGTGTTATCTAATAATATTTCAGGAATTTTTCCAATAACGTTTAATTTTAAATCTGTTTTTTCTTTTGGGGATAACTTACCTTCAGAAACTTGCTCTAAATTATTTAGAACTTCAGTTAGCTGTTCTCCAATAAAAACAGAAATAACAGGAAGAGGTGCCTCATCCGTACCTAACCTGAGTTCATTACTAGCCGATACTATACTTGCACGAAGCAAAGATTCATGATTAAGAACTGCAGCAATTGTATTGATGAAAAAGGTTAAAAATTGGAGGTTATTCATTGGAGTTTTTCCAGGGCTTAATAAATTAATTCCTGTGTTTGTTTTTAGAGACCAATTATTATGTTTGCCAGAACCATTAATTCCTTTAAAAGGTTTTTCATGCAACAGAACCATGAAATTATGCTTCTCAGCAATCTTACTCATCACATCCAACAGCAAAGCATTGTGATCAACAGAAAGGTTTGCCTCTTCGAAAATTGGAGCTAGCTCAAATTGTCCAGGTGCTACTTCGTTATGACGAGTTTTTAATGGAATCCCTAAAAGCAAACTTTGATACTCTAATTCTTGCATAAAAGTCAAAGCTCGCATTGGTATAGAACCAAAATAATGATCATTTAATTGTTGACCTTTTGATGATTCGTGTCCCATTAGTGATCTACCTGTAAGAATTAAATCTGGACGAGAAGCAGCAAGGCTTTTATCAACTAAAAAATATTCTTGTTCCCAACCGAGGGTTGCATAAACTTTTTGAGTATTCTTATCAAAATAATTTGCAATATCTGTTGCGGCTTTATCAAGTGCAGATAAAGATCGTAAAAGAGGTGTTTTGTAATCTAATGATTCCCCGGTATATGAAACGAAAATAGTAGGAATACAAAGTGTTTTTCCATAAATAAATGCAGGTGAAGTTGGATCCCATGCAGTATATCCTCTAGCCTCAAATGTATTTCTAATTCCACCGCTAGGAAAACTAGAAGCGTCTGGATCCTGTTGAACGAGCTGACTTCCGTCAAAGCGCTCAATTGCCTCAGAATCGCGTGATAAGTCAAAGAAAGATTCATGTTTTTCTGCAGTTGCTCCAGTCAATGGTTGAAACCAATGTGTATAATGAGTGGTCCCTTTTGAACGCGCCCATGATTTCATAGCCGCTGCAATTTGATCGGCTAAGGGTTTTGTAATTTTTGAACCCTTAAATATTGCTTTAGAAATATCGTTGTAAGCTTCTTGATTTAAAGACCTTTGCAATGCCAAATCATTAAAAACGTTTTGTGCATAATTGGCTTCAAAACCATAATCTGGAGAATCAATAGTTTGATTATTTTTCACAAGGCTATTTAAAGCTTCAAATCTTAGAGAATTCATGTCTTAGAGTATTTAAAATTCTACAATAAAGTTATTTATTTTTTAAAATATGTAACTATTTTGATTATTTTTCTACATAAAATTAAATTTACCCCCCTTTAGAATGGGTTATTAATAAAAGTTAATAACTATGTTGAGATTTAGACCCTACAAAAAACGAGGTTATATTGAAAAAAATTAAATTTGTGATATTAAAGATAAATTAAAAAAAATGAGCAAATCTAAATTAGAGTATATTTGGTTAGATGGTTACAAGCCAACTTCCAACTTACGTAGCAAAACAAAAGTAATTGAGGACTTTAACGGAACTCTTGAAGGTTGCCCAATATGGTCTTTTGACGGTTCTTCAACTCAGCAAGCTGAGGGAGGATCCTCAGACTGTTTATTAAAGCCTGTTGCAATTTATCCTGATCCTGTGCGTAGAAACGGATTTTTAGTAATGACTGAAGTTTTAAATGCAGACGGTTCGGCACATGAATCTAATGCAAGAGCTACAATTAATGACGATGATAATGACTTTTGGTTCGGTTTTGAACAAGAGTATTTTATTATGGACTCAGAAACACAACTTCCTTTAGGTTTTCCAGTTGGAGGATATCCGGGACCACAAGGAATGTATTACTGCTCTGTTGGTGGTAAAAATACTCACGGAAGAGATTTTGTTGAAGAACATGCCGATCTTTGTATTGATGCTGGTCTTAATTTTGAAGGAATCAACCAAGAGGTTGCAAGTGGTCAATGGGAATTCCAATTGTTTGCTAAAGGAGCAAAAAAAGCTGGAGATGAGATCTGGGTAGCTCGATATTTACTTGACCGTCTAACAGAACAATTTGGATACTATATAGAATACCACCCAAAACCTGTGAAAGGAGATTGGAATGGATCAGGAATGCACGCCAACTTCTCAAATACTACGCTAAGAACTTGCGGTGATGAGAATATTTACAATACAATTTGTGAAGCTTTTCGTCCTGTAACAAAAGAACACATTCAGGTTTATGGACAATATAACGATCAACGTTTAACTGGATTACACGAAACTGCATCAATCACTGACTTTAGTTATGGTATATCAGATCGTGGAGCTTCCATACGAATTCCTATTATTACTGTAGAAAAAGGATGGAAAGGATGGTTAGAAGACAGAAGACCAGCTTCAAACGGTGATCCCTACAGAATAGCTGCTCGCATTATCAAAACAGTTAAATCTGCTAAGGTGTAAAATGAAAATTTTCTTGGATTATATGTTAAAAGCACCCGCTTTAAATGGATGTTTTTTTTACCCTAAAATATCGTAGATAAAATAAATATAAAGACCTAGTAACACTATACCGTTTAACCGATTTAAGCGGCTATCCCTTGGTATAAAAACCATAAGTAATACCAACAATGATATTATAAACATCCAAACAAAATCATTTGTGATTATGTTTGGATCTTGAACTGTAATAGGCTTCACCATTGAAGTAATACCCATAACGGCAAGAATATTAAAAATGTTTGAACCAATCAAATTTCCTAACGAAATTGCTTTTTCTTTTCTGATAATTGCAATTATAGATGCAGATAATTCAGGTATACTAGTCCCAACTGAAATAATTGAAATACTTATTACTCTCTCGCTTACACCCATTAGTGAAGCCAGAGAGACTGCTCCTTTAACCAATGTTTCAGAACCTAACCAAAGTGCAAAGCCACCCGCCAATAAATACTTAATTGATTGATTTCTACTAAGTAATTGAAATTCTTCAGATACAAATTCAATTTTCTCTGTAACTACTTTTTTACTCAATAGGAAGTAAATAAAAACTAACAACAACGAAAACATAAACATACCCTCGTAATATGAGAGAGTATTGTCGAAAGAAATTAACCCAATAAACAGCAATGTAGAAAACATCATCATAGGCCAATCGATAATAAAGAAATTTTTTGTTACCCCAATTGGATTAATGATAATAGTAATTGCTAGAACAAATGCAAGGTTAGCAATATTAGAACCAACCACATTACCTAAAGCAATATCAGAGTAGCCATCAAGAGCAGCCTGAATACTAACAATAAGCTCAGGAGCAGAAGTTGCAAAAGACACCACAGTCATCCCTATAACCGCTTTTGGAATAGATAAATTTAAAGAAAGAGATACGGAAGACTTTAATAACCAGTCCCCCCCTTTAATTAAAATTAACAAACCAATTATAATTGCTATTAATGACATTTATTTAAATTTTTAGCGAAGATACGGCTTCCTACAAATCATTGAAAGCAAAAAAAAAATCCTTTTCAACAAAGTCCTTTGAAATCTAAAAAACATTTTTTGATAAAAATGCTCTTTACTAAATATATTTATATTATTATTTTTATTATTTTTAATAAACTAAAATTATTCCACAATGAAAAAATTATTAGCAATACTATTTGTTGCAGTTTTTATGATAAGCTGTAATCAAGAACAAAAACACCCGATTGATAACAACCCGATGTCAGGCTATATTTTAGGAGAGGACTCCTACACGGAAAGTGTTCGAGAATTTATGAAGTCGTACACTGATAACAATATGGAAGATTCTAATTCAATATTTGCAGAAGGCGCAGTATTTTCCGTCAACAGTAACGATTTAAGCGTAAGTGAATTTATGTCTGCCTTTGGGTCTGGACACAACTATTTTGATAATATTTCTCATGAAGACCTCGACATAGCTACTATGTACTATAATGATGGTAAAATTTTCACTAATGTTTGGTACAATTGGACAGGGAATTTAAAGTCTACAGGCGAAACCTTAAAAGAAAAAGGTTATGGATGGTTTGAATGGGAAAATGACAAGGTAATAAAGGCTTATAATGCTTTTGACCCAACGGCTTATAATGCCGCAATCGCATCACAAATTGAAAATTAAGTAAAAAATAAAAAACCCTCTAGTGCCTGGCTAGAGGGCTGCAGAGCATCCATGCCGATCGACCTTCATTTATTCATTACCGTCAATATCTAATTACTTAAATATTGTGGTTTCTGATTTTGTCTACCTCAGACACTTGAAAGACCCCTGATTTTATTGTCAGTATAAAAGAGAAGACAAGCTTTAAAAATAGTTTTGTGCATTGTATTTATTAATTAGATGTTATGAAAAAGCTAATTCTTCTTTTACTTTTAGTTCCTATGGTTTCTTTTGGGCAGACTCAGGACTCGATTAATCAGTACAAGGCTCTTCGCCTTAAAAAAGAACTTGGATTTCAAAAGTCTTATCGAGTATTAGAAACTACATTTAAAAGTTTAGAGGGATTTCAAACTTTTTATCCTGGAACTAAAATAACCCTTGAAAAAATACTACGATACCACTTTTATACGGCAATTCATATTAATAAAAAAGAGAATAAATTGTTTTCGATGGATTTAACGGAATTCGAATTAAAAAAAAATACTTCAGAGGAAGAAATAACAAAAGAAACAGTTACACTAATTGGAAATATGTTTTTCGGCTCAAATGAACTTAAAGGAATACCTATTAAAAATTAACCAAAAACACAATCATATTTCTATTGATAGTCTTCACAGCAATGAATAATTTATATGAAAAAGTTAGATAAAAAATGATACTTCATGGCATCTATATGTTAGTAGTAGCTATATGGTTTCAGAGGTTTTAGAATTAACCAATTTTCTAAGTGATTCGACTACTTCTAAACTAGGATATTCCTTAATATTTGTTTTTTTTGTTATGGATTATATATTAGAGATGATTGATACAAAAACAAATCGAAAAACCCCTTACTATAATCGATAAGCTAAAGTGAGAGCTAAAAAGCATCAATACCACTTTGACCTTTATTTAATCAATAACGTCAATATCTAATTGTTTAAAGATTGATAAAAGATAAAGAAAGGATATGAGAATCTATTAAAGCTAAAGGGATGTTAAGGTATATAGACAAAATATTCTTGTTTAAATAAACTGACATAAACTCAGATTTACCTATGTAAAAGGACTAGTTTTTATTTACTTAAATTTTTCTTTACGTTTCACCACTAAGGGTAATACTTATGTTCAAATAGTAAGATTTATTAATAGTCGGTTAATATATTATTTGGACTATTTAATGAGGGATTCTAGCAGGATTTCGTTCTTCTTACAGCGGAATATATTTAAAATCAGCACTTCCTTTTTTACTATCTTCAATTAAAATTAGTCTATGGATATTGAATCTTGGTACTTAAAAGGTAAAACTTTTGTTTCTGGAGAAACAACTATTTTTTACGTTCGAGAAGGAAAAGGAATTCCCCTTCTTTGTATTCATGGATTTCCAACATCTTCTTGGGATTTTTCTCGCATTTTACCTAAGCTCTCGTCTAGATTCGATTGTATTGTACCTGATTTAGTTGGCCTTGGAGTTTCAAAAGCTCCACTTAAAAAAGACATCATCATGAATCAGGCTGATGCTATTGAATTGCTGGTAGAGGCTTTGGAAATTAGTGAAATACATATTTTTGCTCACGACATTGGAGATACAGTTGTTCAGGAATTATTGGCTCGAAAACTTGAAAACAAATCTAAGGTAAAGTGGCTTTCTTCTGTATTTATGAACGGCGGTATGTTCCCTGAAGCTAATACACCGAGACCAATTCAAAAGTTATTAGCTTCATTTATAGGGCCACTTTTAGGAAGATTTTTATCCGCAAAAACTTTTAACAAAACCATGCATGATATTTTTAGTAAAGCCAATCCACCTTCCAAAAGGTTTTTAGATTCTTCCTGGAACCTTTTAGATAAAAATGATGGACGAATAATGATTCCTCTAATTCTTAATTACCTGAATGAAAGAAAAACTTATATTGAGCGTTGGCGAGCACCTCTAGAAAACCCACAAATTCCAATGGCTATGATTAACGGAATCGAAGATCCGATTTCGGGACTCAAAACAGCATTATTTTTTCAAAGACTGCAACCCAAATCGTTAATCTTTTTTCTACAAAATTGCGGACATTATCCCCATATTGAAAATCCAAAAGAGGTTTTAAAGGCATTTTTTAAATTTCACAAATCCCTTTAAAAAACGAAGTCATGAAAAAAGTATTTTTAATTTTACTTTGATTGTTACTTCTCCTGAAAAAATAGCTGTAATAGTTTTTTTAATTAAACATCATTTATGACCAAGATGAATATGATTTCTATATTTTTTTAGACGAATATCGTGTTCTAATCCACCGTGTATCGAGAAGATCGGTTGGTACGCATAATGCGTTCTTGATACTTTATAAAGACAAAGAACAAAAATCCCAGAACTTACTGAAGAGGATATGCCTGTGATTTAAAAAAACACCTTAGACTGGAGGGTCTGTATTACACCCCTAAATAAAAAAATATGCTAAGAAAAACCAAACATTAATAAATCCCTAATATTGTGCTTGTCATCATATTAAATAGGATATTTAAGGGTCAATGTATGTGGTGTTTTAAATACAGGTTGGTTTGTTCAAGAATAATAAAAATTACATCAAAATACTTCTTCGCATGTTGGTTATTATTAAAAGGGATGTTATATTTGCCATCCGTAAAAACACTAATTCTTGTTTTTGTGGTATTATTAGTGGTGTTAAATGTTATTATAATTTAAATGACTTTAAAACACTGATAATGAATTTATAGGCCTCGTAGCATAACTGAATAGTGCACTTGATTACGGCTCAAGAGGTTGCA
>MDSY01049789.1_pt1 | contig 14228 bp, 4 predicted proteins | sample 811131 | NCBI WGS metagenome assembly MDSY01 (sample SAMN05326643, study PRJNA326480) | marine metagenome | isolation source: seawater | place: Atlantic Ocean: South West | collected 2010 | reverse complement strand
TCCTCCCGAAGACTCCTCCGAAGAAAACGAGATGTTGGCAAAAACCCGCTGGACGATTCCTGCGGGCGGCGCTACGATGGTTTTAGTTAAATTCGCCTCACCCGAGATAGGTGACTTCCACAGCTCCTTGGCGTTCGAGTGCGTCAACGGCACTAGGGTGGAGACGTTACACGTAACAGGCAAGTGCGAGTACCCGCGGGTGGTAAAGGACCCGAAGGTTGTTTTCGGCGCTGACCGCGTTGCGAAAACCAGGCCGGACGAAAAAGACGTGTCCCATGTTTTCGTGAAACAGAACGGGGCGTTCGAGTTTGGGCCGGTTTTGAGTAATTTGCCGGTGCCTGAAGATGGGGATGCTGGGGATTCTGGTGCAGATGACGCAGCTGGTGACACTCCTGATGCCACTGGCGAGGAACCAGGTAATGACGAAGACAGCGCATTAGCTGAAACGCTCAAGTCAACTAAAAAGCAAACTCCTCTCCCTGTGAACCGCAACGTCTCCACGTTTACGATGGTTAACCCGAGTGCGTTCTCGGCGTCCATTACGTTTGAAGCGACCCCACTTGTTGATCCAACATCGGGCGAACCGGTGAGTGAAACGCAAGACACGTTTGCGGTATCACCAAATGAGATGCTTCTTCAACCTGGTGAAAGCAAGACTTTGACCGTCACGGCGTACCCGAAGGTGGAGGAAGTTGAAGGGGAAGGAGGTGAAACGGCTGACACGGCTTTCGACCCTGATGCTTCGAGTCCCGAGTTACTTCGCGCCAAGAAGTTGAAGCTCAAGCAGGCGTTGGTCGTCGCGACGATTCAAGGCAACCCCGATCCCGTCACGTTCACCGTCACGTGCGTCCCCGTGACCCCCCGACTTGCGGTAGACTTTTACCCCGAGCGCACAGCTTTACGCAAACAAAGTCAACAAGAGGAGCAACGACTCGCACTCGAAGCCACTGTCAAAAAAGCCGAGCAGAAGAAACGCGACCGGATTTTAGGGACAGAAACCAGACGCGCGGCGTCGTTCAAGAAACCAGTTCTGCGGGCGGAGAAAAGTCAAGCGAGGAAGAAAAAGGACGAAGATGAGACCGTTGAAGGCGCTGAAGGTGACCCCGTTGACACGAACGAACCTGAAGCTGAAGCGCCGCCTAAAGAGTCGGAAACGCCTAGCGAAGAAACGGCTGATGAGGATGAGGATGACTTATCGGACGACCCGGAACAATTCCCGCCCGGCGTGTTTTTCGGCAAGCGCTTGTGCGGCGACAAAAAAACGGAGCGAAGGTTCATCGTGAGGAACGATTCCTTGTTACCGGTTAAGTGGGCTTTGGAGTTCGCGGATGACTTCCTGGAAGAAACGGTGTCGATTGACGAGGATAACCGAGCTGGTTCGCTGACTCCTGGCGAGGAAGCTACTGTGGTTGTCAAGTTCGGAGCTGTTGAACCGACGGAGGTATCGTCGTTAATCACCCTTAATGTGTTCGACTTCGAGAACAAGTTAAATGAACCCACGCAAGTTACGGAAATCAAAATCGAAGGCGAGACTTGGAAAATCGACGTCGACGTCACATTCCCGGATGCGCCTGAAGCTGCGGAAGTTGAAGGTGAAGCTGCTGAAGATGCAAAAGATACCGAAGCCAAACAGTCTGATTCGAAAAAGCTCGTGGTGGATTTCGGGCTGGTGAAATCAGTTGAACAGGTGACGCGAAAAATCCTGCTCACGAACAAAGGCAAGTACGCTTCGATTTTCAAATTCGATCTGAAGAACGTGTGTTCCAACATATTCACCATCGAGCCGAGCGACGGTGTTATAGAACCTGAAAGCGAGCAAGATTGTGTGATGACCTTTAACGTCTCGAAGTGTGTTGAGTTAACCTCGCGGGAAACAAAGTTGGTAGAAGCCCCCGACGTGAGTGTGACGATATCGGAACTGGAACCGCCTTCTATGCAATCGAAATCGATTATGGAATCGTCCAAGGCGCGGACCAAAAAAGACAAAGAAGTGGTTGCGTTGCTTGAGGAAGCAGAGAAAAAGGAAGCGAGAAAGAGACGCGCGAGTTCCAAAAGCATCATCCACACCAGCGTCCACGCCAGTTTCGCGAAATATTCGATAACCCCTCGCAGAGGCGTCGAGTTCGGGCCGCAGCTCAACGGGGCTGATCCCGAAAACGACGTCGGCAAGCGATACTTCGACGTGACTAACGACGGGGTGTTCCCCTTCACGGTTTATCTGTTCGACTACGGAGGCAGAGATGAAAGCGAAGGGACTGTGAACGAAGACGGGATGCCCAAGCTGCCTCCCCAAACGGAAGGGGAAAGTTTAACAGTAGGCGCGTTTACGGTCTCGCCGACTTCCGCGGAAGTCGAGCCTGGGTCAAAAATAACCTTTCAAACAACGTTCACCCCCACAGACGACCGGAACTTTTCGGAGCTCCTGGGCGTGCACGTGTTTGACCGCGACCCGCGGGACCAGCCGCTGGGGATTCCGTACAAGTTATCCGGCGAAAGCTGCGTACCAGGAATCGCGAGTAATGACCTGGTGTCCGTGTTTGAGGAACACGCGATTTGCGAGCTAACGCTGGACGACACGTTGGCCTCCATCGGCCCTATTGACGCGGTGTACTCGAAGCTGGAAAATACGTTCACCTTCGGAACCGTCATCGCGAACATGGAGGAGAAGAACACGGAGGAGGGTGAGGCACAAGAAACCCAGACTGAAACTGAAGACGACGGTGCGGACAAACCCTCCGTCACCCCCACCTTCGGCACCTCCGCAAACTTCAAAATCTCCAACCCCAAGCGCGTGAAGTGCGTGGTGGACGTGAGCTTGGCTCCGGTTGGGATCGATGGCACGGATGGAACGCACCCCATGACCCTCTCCGAAACCTCAAAGGAAATTGAAATCCCCCCGCACGAGCACAAATACGTGACTGTTTACTTCGCCCCAAGTGGCATCGACAAGTACGCCGCCACGTTGGAAGCGACTGTTCGCGACGGCGTTGATGCTAAAAGTTCAAAGTTCAGCTGTACCCTGAAAGGCGAAGGAGCGCTGCCGCACGTCACGGTTGATGAGCCTACGTTTGTGGACCCTGAGACACAAGCGCCTACTGTGCAATTTCCCAAAACAGCATTAGGGGCTTCAAAAAGAAAACAAATCACGCTGAGGAACGACGGAGCGCTGGCGGCGTTTTGCAGAGTAGATGTGGACAGGAGTAGTTGGGGCAGTAAGGGCAAGCGCAACTCCTCACCCTTCACAATCATCGGCTCTGGCGTGACAACTGAAATCAAACCTGGTCGAGTCAAGGTGCTTGACGTGCTGTACGAACCGAGGGACGTTTGCAACGATACGCTGAACGCGACGCTTAGCGTGAAGCATAACGCGTTCGAAACGCGGTCGATTCAAATCACCGGGTCGGGGTTCACGCCGGATCTCGTGTTTGAGAACTTTTCGAGTCAAGGTGGTGGACATGTGAGTAATGGGGCTGACGGTTCAGATTCATCACAGAGCAATCAGTCGGAAACCTCCAACGTCTTGCGTTTCTCAGACGGCCCCATCGGCCAACAAAACATCGAAACCTTTACGCTTTCAAACGTGAGTGGAAAGAATTGGCGATTCGAGTTTCCGGATTTTGCCGATGAGACGAATGAAGCAAATGATAGTTCAGCCGTTTCAAAGGCGTTTTCGTTCACACCAAGGGTGGGTCATTTACCTGCCGGTCAATCCACTACGATCACGGCGACGTTTGTTTCAACTGAACCGGTTTTACTGGGCGTGGATTCCGAGAATCCGCCTCTCGAGGTTTCTGTGAAACTCACTCCGGTCAAGAGTTATTTCGAAGGAAGTCAAGTTGAGCTCGAAAAAGCGAACGGTACCGGTACTGAAGGCGAAGGTGAGGCAGAAGCCAAACCCAAAGCACCTCACCCCAAACGCGTGTTACGCCCCCCCAAGTGGACCGACACGAGCTTTACAGAGGAGTACGTTGTTGAGACTGCGGAGGAGACGAAAGAAGAGTCTGAGGAGTCGAAAGAGTCATCGAAAGATTCTTACGAAAAAGAATCCGAGCCTCCCGTTCACGCCAACGTGCGCAAAGCTCCGAGGCGCGTGAAGAAGCGCTTCCCGGTTCCAGAGCCGGCGCATACACTTGACACTGCATCTGAGAAGGTTGAGACTTTGAAGTTGTTTGCTGTCAGCGCTGAGCCCGATTATGAATTAGTATCAGACCCGATCAACTTCAAACCCACGCTGATGTTCCAAGCCAGGACGCACCAAATAACGCTTCGCAACGTCGGGAAAAGTTCCTTGCCGTTTACTTGTACAACGTTTGGCTCTACGAAGGAAGTGTTCAGGCTCCACGATTCAAAGGAGGACCCGTATGAGATTTCACCAGCCTCGGGGTCAGTCAAGCCCGGTCAAGCTCAAGACATCACGATACGATTCGCCCCAAGCGAAGTCGTGGAGTGTAAGAGAACGTTGAGGGTTTCTTTCCCTGGAGCGTTCGCCGAGAGCGACGCCGATGAAGCAAAAACCGACATCGCGATGGATGGAAAAGTGCTTCGCCCGTGGTGTCACTTCTTGTTACCCGAATCGAGTTATTTGGTTTCAGGAAGACGACCTGCGACGTGTATCAACGACATCGACGCCTCCTGTAAGGTTGTCGAGTTCTCGTCAATCGGGTTAAACGTCCGACAGATAAAACGCTTCGAAGTGTTGAACCCGACGAACCAGGCGTACGAGTTCTTCTGGGAAAAGAATTTTAGCACCTCCGATTCCTTTACTTCAACGCCGTTCAAGTGCGTTACTCAAAAAGGCACAGTCGCCCCCGGTAAGCGGTACGAGATGTGCTTCGAGTTCAGTTCAACTGACGGTGATTCTGTCGAGCAGCTTGTAACATTCAAAGCGCCTTCAGTGGGTATCGCGGTTCCGTTTCTGCTTGTGGGGACGGTGGTGGAGCCGAACGTTGCGATTGACACGGCGAACGTCAACTTCGGCAAGTGCTTAGTGGGCGTCGCGAAGCGGGAACACGTTTCACTCACGAACCACGAAAGCATCCCGTTCAAGTTTGCGTTTGAAAACGAAGGTTTCAATGCGGGGGATATTAGTAACAAAACACCGCTTCGGTTCGAACCTTCATCGGGCACGGTGCCTCCCTTAGGATCGGTTCCGATCACGGTAAGTTACCTCCCAAAGAAAGAAGGGAGCGTTAACTTTAACGTGCAGTGTTCCGTCTCACGAAAACCCAACCCCCTGCGTTTGAACGTCAAAGCCGAGGGGTATTTGATCCGTGAGTTAGTTGAGTTGGAGCCGGCGGAATCTTTCGCAGTGGGGCAGCTAGGCCCGATGCCCGGTCAGCAAAACAAAACGTCTGTTCCAATCAAACTGGCTCCCTTCCCCGCTCGAAACACGCTGACGCTCGGCCGAGTGACTGTGGAAGATTCCTGTTCGAGGTCCGTCACGATTCGAAACGAAGGCGACTTTCCCATCGAGTTGGAGTGGGACTTGGGGATGAATAAACGGATTTCTGTATCGCCCGAGTTCTTCTCCGTCGCGCCTGGGGATAAAGCGACCTGTGATGTTGTGTACGCCCCGGACGCAGTGCAACAACTTAAGGAGTATAAGATTTTCTTGTCGGTTATGAACGGACGGAGGTACGAATTTTTTGTCGACGCCGAATCGAAAAACCCGGCAATTTCGTTTTCGACAAGAGACGTACAGTTTGGACAAGCCCTGGTCACGAACGGTGTTGATACGCAAAGTTTGATAGGAAGTACCAATCAAACTAAAGTAATCACGCTTCGGAACAACGACGACGTGCCGTTCACGGTTGATTGCTTGTTTGATTCCAGTGATCAAAGTAACGGGGACAACGCCGCTTTCACCATTGGCGAAGTTAAAGACCAACTAGCGCCTGGCGCGACATGCAATGTGCCTATAACCTTCAACCCGGTTAAGACGAAAAGGTACACCGCCACTGTGCCGTTTCTCATCAATGGCATCGCCACTACTAATGTGAAGTTGTCAGGCGAAGGCACCACCCCGAAGCTCGAGTTGACGAACACGAAACACGCGACACGCGATTTCGGGTCGGTGAGCGTCGGCCAAAGCGTTACCAAAGAAATTACGTTACGCAACAACGGGAATCTTTCAGTTGACCTATCGGTGTCGAACGAAACTTTGAGAAACTTTGCTGATGTGGACGTTACGTTTGCCGTGTGCGTCGAGGGAAACACTCGGTTCAAGAAACTTTCGGTTGCTGAAGATGACGCTAGCCAACCCTTCTCCCTCATCGTGCCTCGATCAAAAACAGTCACCTACAAGCTCGCGTTCGCGCCAACAAAGCGAGCTCAAAACTTCCAAGTGCCTTTCGTCGTTGACGTCAGTGGACAACCCACGACGTACTCTCTGGCCATGGGCGGGTGTGTATTGGTTGACGTGAACTTTTCGCGACCGTTGCTCGACTTTGGCTCCATCGTGGAAGGCGTGAAAACCACGAAGGTCACCAGGGTGCAAAACACGGGCGATTTAGGGTGTACGTTCGCGTTCGATTCATCTGTTTTAAAGAAAATGAAAGAAACGTTCGACGTGTTCCCGGCGTCTGGTTATGTCGCCCCTGGAACGGATCAGGAGATTCGGGTCACGTTTAAACCAGGTTTTCTTGAGTCAAGTGGTGATGCCTCAAAAGATTCGTATGACTTCACGGTGCCGTGCTCACTGGATGGGGGCGAAAACCCGATGGAGCTTGTTTTGACCGGCTGTTGCGTCACCGAAAGCGAGCCGAGCGATACGATTGAGTTCAAAACGGTCGTGCGCGGGTCGGTTGACGTTGAAACTACGATTACGAACTCTGCTCAAACAGGCTGGCGCCTAAGGCCGGTCATCGCGAACGATAACTGGAAGGGGTCGAATTACTTGGAAGTGCCAGCGGGTGGGGAGGCTGTTTACACGATTACGTATTCGCCGCTTGCGATGTCATCCGACGAGGACCCGCACGTTGGCACAGTTCGGTTCGAGTTACCCGACGGGACTGTTGATGTGCGGTCGTTGAGAGGCGTGGCGGACGCCCCGGCAAGCGCCGGGACGGTTGAAAAAACAGTACCGGCGAAGAAAGTTACGTCCGTAAACGTGGAGGTGAAGAACTGGTTACCCAGGCGACAGAGGTTCAGTGTTAATGTCGCGTTTGCCTGTGATGACGAAACACCCAATGAATTGGTAACCCTGAAGGGCCCTGAACACTGCGACGTCCCGTCCAACGGCACGCGCACGTACCCGTTGTCGTTCTACGGGTACCTAACTGGTGTTACTACGAACGCGACGGTGACGTTTACGAACGAAGACACGAACGAGTACATCGCGTACGACGTCTCCGTGACGACGACGGGGCCCGAATCGCAAGGAACGTTTACATTACGCGCCGCGTGTCGTCAACTCGCCACGGTGAAGATTCCGATCACCAACCCGACTGGTAGTGTAGTGGACGTCACGGTTGCGTGCACAAACCCCCGAACTTACGCAATCCACGAAATCGTTACCGTAGCTCCAAAGAGCAAACAGTTCGTGGAGGTTGGGTACCGACCGGTTGTCGTGGAGAGCGTTGCGGATGCGGAGGTAACAATCACGAGTGACGTGTTAGGCACGTTCCCGTTCGCTTTATCGCTATCAAGCACCCAAGCCGGCCCCGAGCGCGGGGTTTCGTTCACCGTCCCGCTCGGCACGGCGGAAACCAAACATGTACCGTTCATGCACTTTCTGGAGAGTGCATGTATGTATAGCGTTAAGTGGAAGAACGGAGGAGGAAAGGCGTTTACGGTGAACGAAAGCCATATCGCGCAAGGAAATTCAAACCCAGGCACCGGCTCCGAAGAAAGCGTCGCCGTCCAATTCGAACCCACGACTTTGGGTCAGAACTTCAGGGACTTGCTCGTGATAAAATCAGAAGAAGGGGGGGAGTACATAGTGCCTGTGTCTGGCAGGTGCGTTGTGCCGAAACCGATTGGGCCGGTAAATTTGACTAACGGGTCCGGAAGCCTCGATTTCAAAAACGTCTTCGAAAGCGAGACGGAGTTCAAGTTGACAATCGACAACCCCGCGTTTAGCGTCGCTAACCGGGTCCAGATTATTGGGGCGAAGCAGAGTAAAACTATTGCTGTGACCTACAATGCGCCATCTATTGACTCGGCGCCTAACCCTAAGGGTGTTACTGCTAAGTTACTAGTGACGAGCGATAAAGCGCCGGGCGCGCCTTGGTCTTTTTATTTAAAGGCGACTCACTGAGAAAAGTGAAAAAAGTTAGCTAGATGTACACTTGTTATGATATATTTAGATGAAAGAGATGTCTTCTTATACCTTCTGATACCTTCTCCATATTGCCTCTCCTCACTCTGCAATCAATTCTTGACCACCACGAAGCTCTTGAGTTCGTCCAGGTCGTTTTCCAACACGGACACCGCGGAAAAGGTTACGTCGAATTTACAATCCGCAAAAACAAACGCCTTCCCCTTGACGCCGACGTCGACTCCTCCTCCCCCCCCCGCGGTGTCTTGTAACGCCCCGCCGCTGGATTCCCGTAACGCCTCGATTTCTTTTTCTAATCTCTTTTGAATGAAATCAATAGGGTTTGCGGTGATCTTTTCGCTCTTGTTGCACGCGACTAAGATTGGGAAGTTTCGTTTCTTTTTCTGGAGAAGAGGGTGCGCTAGTAAATCGCGCAAGCGTTCCGCTACCAATCGCCGTTGCAATGTGAAGTCCACAGCGTCTACAATGATAATTATAGCCTTGGCGCTTGTCAGGTAGCTATCAACGGTATTCACGAGCTTGGGGTGGCCCGGGAGGTCTATCATACGGACTTTCTTGCGCACAATTCCGTTTCGCTTCGTCGGCCCTTCCACGGAAAATATCGCGTCGTTTTCCGCCATTGAAGTCACCGTGGTTGTGTACGGGGTGCCGCTTCGCAGGGTCATGAACAAACTGGTTTTCCCTCCGCCGCAGGTTCCGGTGAGAAGCACGATGTGGTTCCTGGTGTTGTCACCACCCCCTAGCGCTCGCACCATCATCCCCCACAACCATTGGAATAGCACGAGAGCCGCGATTGAAAGCAACGACACGATCAGGGGCAAAAGCGCCGCGGCTGGGATGCCCGTTTGTGTTTGCGCCAACACGAGCCACTCGCCAAGGATGTCTTCCGCCTTTTTAAAAATCTCCACGGGGTCCACGATATCGCTCAAAGTCTCACACACCGTATCCATCGTCGTATCCACGATCTCCTCCACGGTCGTCATGGTCTCCTCCGCGGTCGCCATGGTGCGCGTCGAGAGTGAGATCGTTTCTCGAGAGTACGAAAAGAAAAGTCGGCAACGAAAGGAACGACGAAGTCATATTAAAAGTGCTTGCCCTTTCGCGAGTGCCTCTCGGGACCCTTCTACTCAACCCTCACCCCTCGTTCACTTCCCCTTCTTTTCCTTTTTTTTCTTCGCCGCCTCTTCCTTGGATTTGTTGTCCTCCACGATCTTCATCGCCTTGGCGTGAAGCTCCTTGCGCCACGGGAGGTTGTCGAACCAGTCCTGATGTGAGGGAATTGGAAATGAAAATGTCGTCAGGGTCGCGAACGAAAAGTGCAAATGAAATGGATTAGGGATGGCAACAAGTGCGGTGCGGTCGACAGAACTACACACGTACCCCGATTTTCCCCGAGATGACGCTCGCGAGGCAAAACGCGATGACGAACCCGATCGCGGTTTTCGCGTCCATGTTTTTCAACGCCGCGATTAAGCCGCCTTCGCCGACCATTGTTGCAGGAGGTCTTTTCGGGAGAGTCGGCGGGTCGCGCCTTCGGTTTTGAGACGAAATCGAAATGCCGCGGGCAGAAAAAAAGAAATGCCCGCTTGGAGCCTTGGAGTGCCTCTCCTTGAGTTATTCTTGAATTATCGATTTTTCACAGTTCGAACCGTCCCAGAACAGTCAACGCTTTCGATCTCGGCACCATGGCCACTCCACAGCGCGCTGCTGTGGAGACCTCTACAGCACTCCGCGGCACCGACGGGGCGGCGTGCGTTTTCGTGGTGACTATACGCCATAGTCACGATGGTCCCAACCCAGACCACAGTGCGTGACGTCGCGGGGTTACCCCCCGCGCCGTCGAATTTAAACGCGAGACGAAACGGACACGCGAGTTCTCGTGATGTGTCCCCGGGTAGACCAACCCATGGTGTGGGGGACCGCGAAGTGTCTACATCCACAGCAAGTCTCTCCGCATCGCAAACAGCACTAGATGTACCCGAGGACTTAGCAGTCCGCGTCGCCGTGCGCTCGCGCCCCCTCGTCACCTCCGAGCGTTTGGAACGAGCAAGAGAATGTCTCACCTACCCGCAAAAAAACCAAGTATGCCTCGGCGAATCGCGCGTGTTCAAGTTTGACGAAACCTTCGATCCAAGCTCGACGCAGTTAGAGGTTTATGAGAGATTAGTCTCGCCTTTGGTGACAAGCACATTCAACGGGTACAACGCCACGGTTTTGGCGTATGGGCAAACAGGGTCCGGTAAAACTTACACCATGGGAAGCGGTTCGTCAGAAGTTTTAGACGATGAGACGGGAATCATTCCGAGAGTCATCGCTGATATATTCAAAGGCATCGAACACCGAAAAAACGAAAGCAAAATAACTGTCCGCTGCGTCTTTTTAGAGGTCCATAACGAGGAAGTACGAGACCTACTGCACCCGGACACTGACTCTAAAAAGATCCAGATTCGAGAAAACGCGGATGGCGCCATCGTGATTTCAGGCATTCGGGAAGAGAAAGTTATGAATTATCAAAACCTGATTCGGCTGTTGGACTTGGGGTGTGTTTCCAGGACCACGGGAGGTACTAACATGAACACCGCGTCTTCACGATCGCACGCTATATTCACCGTGATTATCGAGCAAACGCACGTCACGCCTGAATCTATCAAGAAACACAAAGGGACCTATTCGTGTTCGAAATTTCACTTGGTGGATCTGGCCGGCTCGGAGCGGAACAAACGCACGAAAGCCACCGGCGTTAGATTTCAAGAGAGCATTAACATTAACAGCGGGTTGTTAGCACTGGGGAACGTTATCAGTGCGTTGTCTGGAGATGACGTGGGACGAACAGGTGTGGGTAAATCTAGTAAAAAGAACGAAAAGAAACACGTCCCGTACCGCGACTCAAAACTCACGCGATTGTTGCAAGACTCGCTCGGTGGTAACTCGCGGACGTGCGTCGTGGCGTGCGTCTCTCCAGTCGATACGAACTTCGAAGAGACGCTTAATACTTTAAAATATGCTCAAAGGGCTAGAAATATTAAAAACAAACCAAAAGTTAACCGGGACCCGAAAGACGCGCAGTTGGCGGCGTACAACGAAGGGCGTACAACGAACGGGCTTAAAGAGAGCGGCGACGGAACTCAGAATTTATTCGCGGACCTGACCAACGCCCATAGAGACTCTTCCGGGGTTTGTAAGTTTTGTGCCGGGGGTATTCAGCCCGGTATCAGCAGTGCTGTCTCTCCTGATAAAAGCGACTCCTCCGCCACAATATCCCAATTAACTCGGCAACTTTCTGAGTTAACGTCCGAGTTAACCTCCGCGAAGGATGACTTGCGCCGGGACGAGAAAATATTCACGGAAAAGATGCGCGAGATTAAAGCGCTGAAGAAAGCGGCGAAGGAACGACAAAAGGAACAAAGTGCAGGTAATACTACTAGTCCAGGTGGATTACCTCCTGTTCCTTTTGAAAGTCCTTCTGTTATCGGGAACAGTCCGGTGGATAATAGTCCATCTCTCATTCGCAATACTCCTATGGGCACTCAGTCTGAAGTCGGCGTATCCTTCGACGAAAACGACGCGCCGTTTGCAACACCTAGGGGGAGCTTCGTGAGTATCAGAAATGACATCGTGACACCTAGTTCACAACTGGATAATGATTTACAGACTAAATACGTAGGTTACACCGCTAGTGAGATTTCAAAAATCGAAAACGAAAGAATTGTGTTGAAGCAACAAGCCGCTACCCGCGCTCGCGCGTACCAGCTCGAGAAAAAGAACCTGGAACGTCGGTTAAGGGAGTTGAGTCGGAACATCGAGTCGAAGGAGGCTTTGATTGTTGAGTTGACTAAAAACGAACAAGAATCGCAAGCCGTTACGCAGCAGTACGAGCATCGGCTATCGAGTTTGGAATCGGAAAAGGCAGGCAAGGAAGCGGAAGCGGCGCGGTTGAGGGCGGAGCTACGGAATTTCACGAAAATGAATACCTCCAAAGACGGAACCGAGAACGATTCCAGAAATGATAACTCCCGAACCGCCGAGCTGGAATTAGAAGTGCGAAAGATGCGCGCGATGCAGGAGTCTTTACGACGAGGGCTACGTGAACGGGAGGTGCAGCAATCGACGGCTGATGAAAAGTGGAACGACCAGCTCGGGCGGTACCGGAAAATCACTGAGAAGCAAAACAAACGAATCGACGTTTTGACGGCGAACGAACAGAAAGTCAAAGAGGCGCTTATCAAGAAAAACGCCGAGCTCGCGCTGGCGAAACAGAAAATTCAAGAACTCGCTGTGGCTGCTTATCGCGATGGAGCTGTTGTGTTGGGTGAAGCAGGTGAGGAATCCCGAGAGGAGCTCCTCTCCACGGATGACTTTATTTCCGTTACGCCTTCGCCGCGAGTGTCGCGCATGCAACTCGTCGGCGGCTCCATGAGCAACCGAGACCGCGCGCTTCTGTACGGCGACAAGGTCCGGAGTTCGAGGATGAATGGAGTACTTGGGGCACGAGTGAGTGCGGCTGGTGCCTCTACTGCTAGTCTCTCATCACAAAACGATAGGGCAATTAGTCAGGACTCAACCGTCGACCTCGGCGCGATTCAAAAGCTCGTTGATTTCGAAACCAAAACCTTGTTACGCAAACGCTTGGCGAAGGAGGAGCGCGACGTGTTGAGTTTGAAGCACAATAAAGTGTTATCTGAACGCGATGAGCTGTTGAATTTAAGAAACGCGTTAGCGGTGAAACGAGAGTTGACGCCGCACAAGTGGACCGCTTATGACGAACGCGAGTTGCGGGATCTGGACGACCGAGCGGACGGCCTGGACGCGGAACTGGAATTCACGCTTGGTAAAATTAAACAGCTTCCGAAGGATAATGATTCCAATGATTCCAATGATTCCAATGATATGAACGTATCTGGTGCTGTCTTCGCCTCGATGCGCGCTGAAGAAGCCAGGGTCGCGGCTGTCGCAGCCATGGCCAAAGCGGTGCAAATAAGCGTGAGTGAGAAGAAGCTAGTTACAAAAACGTTGAGCCTCGAAGCGCAGCTCGCGGATGCGCAGCGCGCGATCGAGGAGATGGAGAGCCACTCGCGGATGCGCGAGATGGAGTACGACCGCCGGGTGACTGAGATCCGAAGAGAGCACGGCAGAAGAGAGGGAGCGCTGATGAAATTGACGCGCATGTCAGGAGGATCGAATGCAATGATAGACGACGAATCAAACTTCTCATCAAACGTCGCCTGGACGTTTGTCGACGGAGACGACGACGATGTGTTTGGTAATGACGCTATTGGCACGCCCGAAGACCTCGGCACGCCGCACCTTCCCGCGCGCCCAACCCTCCCGGCTACGCCGCAGGGGCGAGGTACGTTGGCGTACCCGGGAAGTGGTGCCACAGCGGCGGGGCGGAGGGACGCGGGGGAGATACGGATTCAGTAGAGCGTAGATTGAGGTGAGGGACTGTGATAGGGAAAAAAAGTAAAAACGTTTCGCCTCGCGTCGAAAAATCGAGTTGACACGCAAAAAATATTGCATGTTCGCTTCGCAGTCTGGAAATTTTGTCGATGTTGAATTTTTCTCTTGAGTTAATAAATCAAGAGATATCGACTAGAAAAGCGGGAAAAGCTTCTCGGCTGATCGAAAGATCTCATGTTGTCGCTCGTCGACTCCGCGGGCAGAGTGCGCCGCTCGGAGTTGACGATGAGCGACGTCGAGGCCTTGGCCGCGGCGTGCGCCGGGGGCCATGTGGACAAGGTGGAGGCCTTGCTAGCGAAAGGTATGTGCGAAACCGTGGATTTCTCCACGCTACGTGACCGCCCGCATCAATTTCCCCGCCTCGCACGTCGGATTCACGAGGAACCCCATTTTTGAAGATGTTGGCGCGTGGAGGAGGGGCGGTACTATGGTGTCCCATCTCCGATCAGCCCACTGCGTTCCCAAACATGTGTCTAACCTGTATTTCTTCCTA
>MDSY01148856.1_pt1 | contig 14230 bp, 12 predicted proteins | sample 811131 | NCBI WGS metagenome assembly MDSY01 (sample SAMN05326643, study PRJNA326480) | marine metagenome | isolation source: seawater | place: Atlantic Ocean: South West | collected 2010 | reverse complement strand
TTTGGATTAGATAAGTGCATTTCAATGATTACGCCTTCGTAGGCGGCCAAAGCATCATGAATTGACCAGCCGTAATGAGTGAGCGCGCCCGGATTTATTATGATTCCTATGTGCTTCTCTCTGGCGTTCTGAATTTGATCTACTAAATCCCCTTCGTTATTTGACTGGTAGTGCTGTAATTCATAACCAAATTTATTTGTGACTCTTTTCGCTTCCTTAACGTGCTCGTGAAGAGTGTCAGACCCGTAAATTTCAGGCTCTCGTTCTCCAAGCATGTTAAGATTCGGCCCCATCAATAACAAGATTGACTTCATTGAACAACCTCCATAGCTTTCATTAGTATATTCACGTCTTGAACAAGCACAGGTTCCACACCTAAATCTCCATCTAGAACAAATGTGACCCCATCCATGGACTTTTTATCTTTGGAAAATAGCGAAATGATTCTGTCAATATCAACTCTTTTCCCTAATTTCATTTGCAGTCCATAGTGATTGAGAATTTCCTCATGATATGCAACTCGGTCTTCTCCAATTCGCCCTAGGTGAAATGCGACTTGAGCAGCGTAGCGAATACCGACAGCTACGGCCTCGCCATGAGCGAGCGTGAATTTATTTTCAAGTTCGAGCGCATGGGCTAAAGTGTGACCGTAATTCAGAATTGCCCTTTTACCCGTCTCTCGCTCATCTTCAGCGACAATGCTTGTTTTGACTTTGATACATTCTACTACTGTGTCAATCAGCCCAGATTCGCGCATATCATCTGCGCCGAGGAAATGATACTTAGCGACTTCCCCGTACCCACATTTCCATTCGCGTTCTGGAAGAGTTTGAAGCGTATTGATATCGCATATGACAGCTTTCGGTTGCCAAAATGTTCCGATTAAGTTTTTTCCTTCAGGAAGATTGACTCCCGTTTTGCCTCCAATTGCTGCATCAACCATCCCAAGTAATGTGGTTGGAACATTAATTACGTTCAAACCTCTGTGGTAGATTGAGGCCGCAAAAGCTGCAACATCAGTTACCATTCCGCCACCCAAGCCGATGACAATATCTGAACGGGTCAAGCCCCAGTCAACCCATTCCCTACATAATTTGATAACAGTTTCTATTGATTTAGCTGTCTCACCTATATCTATCTCAAAAACTTTAAAGTCTTTACTAAAAGGTATCTCTATACCGATTTGCTCCTGAGTTACGATAGCGACCCTTCTCACCGACTCAGGAAAGTATTCCTCAACACGCCTTAGGCAGCCAGACCCAACAAGTACCGGGTAGCTTCTATCGGTTAGTTCAACTTTAATTTCTTTCATGTCCACACTATGAGAGTAGTCACGGAAATTAGCTTTTGCAGGGAGTTAACCGCAGAAGTACTATCCACTAACAGCATTGAAAACTACGTTTTCTATCCCCTCAATTGGCGTCTTCAGGCCTGTCCAAAGCCGGAATTGCAAGAGAGCTTGATGAATCAACATTCCCAAACCGGAGAAAGTTGTTGCACCCAGACTTTTAGCTTGCCTAAGAAATTCTGTCTCAATGGGATTATAGACAAGATCTATTACTGTTTGGTTAGCAGATAGAAACTCCACTGGCACTGGGAGCAGGGCTTCTGTAGGGGTTCGGGCCATTCCAAGCGGTGTTGAGTTCACAACGATATCGCAAGCAGCAACATCTTCATAGCTACCGACCCTTGCATTAGACCCTCCAAGTTGAACAGCTGCCTCGGCTTTTTGCTTACTTCTATTTACAACAATGATCTGTTTTGCTGAGTTCTTTCCCAAACTATAAGCAACAGACCGGGCTGCACCTCCAGCGCCTATGATTGCGAAGGTTTTGTCATTGAGAGATTTATTGAGCTGCGACTTCAAAGCGTTAACGAAACCGTCCCCATCTGTATTATCCCCGATGAGGTTATCCCCATCCCAGAAGACACAGTTGATTGCACTCAATTCTTTGGCAGTCTCGGTTAAACCATCCAGGTAAGGAATTACTGCTTCTTTTAAAGGCATTGTTACAGATAAGCCGCGGATATTCTTGTCTCTAACTGCGGCTATGCATTCACTTGCTTCTTCTTCCATAACTTCTATCGCATGGTAAACCCAATTTAAATTCTCTTGTTTGAATGCAGTATTATGAATCAGTGGAGAAAGTGAATGCGCTATTGGCTTACCTACAACAGCAGCAATTATTTGATCTCCGCTGGCCTCAGGAAATTCAACCACAGCCAAGGTCTCTCTCTATGCAGATCAAAACAGCCTCATTGAAATCTTCCTGTGTCACTGTGAAAGTATGGGACCCCACACCGGATTCGTCTGTTCGCACGTAATATAACCAATCTCCTTGAGCAGGCTGAAGAGCTGCCTCTATCGACGCCCTCCCCGGAGCACTTATCGGAGTTGGAGGCAATCCTGAAACGAGTCGAGTGTTATATGGTGAATCGACTGCCAAATCACTAAGAGTCAATTCTCTATCACCGCCGAGGGCATAGACGATAGTTGCGTCTATACCCAACGGAATTGAACGATCCAACCTGTTATAAATTACCCTCGCTATCTTTGCCCTCTCTTCATCAAGTGCTGCTTCTTCCTCAATTAGTGATGCAACGATCAGCACCTCATACGGGTTTACACCCAGACCGCCAGGAGGGCTTGAAAGACCGGTTTCTGTTGCGACAATATCAAATTGGGAAGTCATTCTCTGAAGAAGGCTCTCTTCATTTGCAAGTGATGCTTCATCAACGTCATAGGTATCTGGGAAAAAGATGCCTTCTTTGATGAAACTTAAAGTTAATCCAAGGCTGGAAGGAGTTTCAGAATTTTCAATGGCTTGCTTAAGCTCATCTGGATTAAAGTCGGGTAATTGACTCAGAAGTGTTTCTTGCATCTCAACTAGCGTTAGACCTTCGGGGATGGTTACGAAATATCTGTCATCAGGGATTTCCATAGGTCCTGCTATTAGGCCTTCTTTAACATCCCAAGCTGAGCTGTTGACCTGGAATGTATAGATACCTGCTTGGAAATCAGAAGCACTTTTGAACCTTAAGTAGTATCTGAAAACAGTTGCATTCGCAACAACGTCATTATCAGCAAGAATTCTTGCGATATCATCTGCAGACGCTCCCTGAGGAATTTCAACAGTTATAGCAATACCCGGTTCACCTGGTGGGTCAAGCTGATCATCAATCCATCCCTTGACAAAGCTATAAGTTACCAATGAGAGAACGAGCAGAACACCTATGAAAATCCCGAATCTTATCGCTGTGCTTGTTCTCCTGGGAAGACGTTCCCAGTCTCGATCATCATAATATTCATCTTCATACCAAGGTGGTAAATCTTGGGGGTAGATATCCTTCGAACTTGAATTGCCCTTGTAGGTAGTTTCTTTACTTCCTGCATATGCCCCTAAGAAGAAATTTTTATAAGGTACATTGTGCTCTCTTTGAGTAACATCTTCGGGGTCGGTGTCTGGATATACAGATTGGCTTTGGGGATCAGAGCGCTCTAATTCTTCATTATCCCCACTCATGTAACTATCCCGGACCTAGCATCCTTTGATTTGTTAAAAGAATCAATCCAACCCTGCAAGATAATTGCGGCAGCGACTTTATCAATAACCCTCTTCTTTTTATCGCGTTTTACATTTTGCTGCAGGAGTATTTGTTCAGCTGTCACAGTAGTGAAACGTTCATCATGAGTTTCAATTGGTATGTCTGTTAGGTTCCCAAGCCTGCTGATTTCATCAATAACAGATTGAGCTGATGCCCCGAGAGTGCCGTCTAATGAAATTGGTAAACCTACGATAATTCTTTTTACTTCCCATTCATCAGTGATTTTAAGAATTGCAATATGGTCATTTTCCACATTTCCTGACCTTTCAATAACATCAAGCGGGGTAGCGACAGTTAGGTCTGAGTCGCTCAGTGCAATCCCTATCCTTTTGGATCCTAAATCAATACCGATAACCCTCACCCTGACTCCGCTTTTTGTCGAGCGAGGTGGATAGCCTTTTCCAATGCAGTACTATCTTTTCCTCCTGCCATTGCAAAATCTTTACCTTTACCCCCACCACCTTTGATTAGTTTTGTTGATTCAGCTATAAGTTCGGATGCTTCTAGTTTAGAGCCGTGTGGTACTCCTGCGGCTAGTGCTACCCCACCGCTATCCAGAGCGACTCCAAGGATTACGGCTTTGATACCTTCACTGCCGCAAAGGGAACCGATCAGGTCTCTCATATCATTCCGGCTAACACCGTCAATCTGTTCTGCGATTATCCCGTCTTGTGCTTTACCAAGGAGTGTGCCAAGCGAATTCTTGAGAACGGATGTGCGCAGCCCATCTAATTCAAGCATCAATTCATCTATTTCTCGATTCTTCTTGGCCACACCCTCGATGAGACTTGATGATGGAACGCCGAGGTTGGTTGAAGCTTCTTCAATTAGGTTCTGTTGACTACGAATAAGGCCGATAGTGCCGGTACCCGAAATTGCTTCAATGCGTCGAATATTTGATCCGATTGACCCTTCAGACAGGATCTTCATCGGCCCGATGTCGCTAAGATTATGGACATGAGTTCCTCCGCATAACTCAACCGAATGTTCGCCAGCCTTCAAAACACGAACATCATCGCCGTACTTATCTCCAAAGAAAGCTAATGCCCCTAATTCTTTTGCATCTTTCATCGTGGTTTCAACAATTTCCACAGAAGACCCTGAAAAGATTTCTTTGTTTACGAGGTCTTCAATCTGTTCTATCTCTTCTTTCGTGAGCGACGCAAAGTGGCTGAAATCAAATCGAAGGCGTTCGGGACCTACCCACGACCCCTGTTGTTTGACGTGATCACCTAGAACTGTTCGTAATGCCCAATGCAAAAGATGTGTACCTGTGTGGTGGCGCTGAATTTCTAGTCGCCTCTTACTATCAATCATGGCTGTGACGACATCTCCGGTCTTTATAGCGCCGTTTATCTCCTCGATCGTGTGCAAATAATGACCGCTGGGCATAGCCGTTGTATTTCCTATGACGAGGGTTCCATTTTCGTTTGTGATAGTCCCAGTATCACCAACCTGTCCTCCCGCTTCAGCATAGAATGGAGATTTGTCGAGGACTACAAAGTCGTTATCTAGATACAGAACCTTTGAGATTGTTTCATGCTCAATATAACCTCTGAAAGACGTGGCAGGTAATTTTTCTACAGCCTTTTGAAGTACGGAATCTGTAATAGTTGAATTACCTTTCAAAGATAAATCTGCTTTCCCTCTTTCTCTTTGGAGAGCCATTGCATCGTTGAATTGCTCAAGATTGATCGCAATTTTTCTTTCAGCAGCAATTTCTTGAGTTAACTCCATAGGAAAGCCGTAGGTGTCATGCAATTGGAAAGCCACTTCACCGCTTAATGATTCATTCTCTTTGACTTCCGATAGATGACCCTCCAAAATTTTCATACCTGCAGAGAGTGTTCGCCTAAAGCCCTCTTCTTCGCGTTGCAATGATTCTTTTATGAGACTTTTGTTCTCTGCTAAGTCTGGGTAGGCATCATCCATAAGAGTTATTACTGCGTCGGCTAGCTCGGACATAATGGGTTTTTCCACCCCAAGTAAATATGCATGACGGACAGCGCGCCGGACAATTCGACGCAAAACGTATCCCCGATCTTCGTTACTTGGGATGACTCCGTCGCTGATCAAAAAGCTACTGGATCTAGCATGGTCGACTAAAATTTGTAAGGATACAACAGTGCTGTTTGCGGAGTCTTTTGCCACGCCCGTAATTGCTTCTGCAACCTCAAGAAGCGTTTGGAACTCATCAAGCTCCCAAACAGCATCTACATTTTGCATTACCGACAAAACTCGTTCTAAGCCCGCCCCCGTATCAATTGATGGTCTTGGAAGGGGAATTTGCTCGCCATCAGACTGTTGATCGTACTGCATAAATACAAGATTCCAGATTTCAATGTATCGCTCATCAGAAGCAGGGTTTTCAGGTCCTCCGGGAGGTCCATACTTTTCACCTTTGTCCCAGAAGATCTCTGAGCAAGGACCATTGGGACCTGTATCAGCCATTCGCCACCAATTATCTTCACCGAGTCTTTGTATACGGTCCGGCGGGACACCTACTTTTTGTTCCCATATGTGAGCAGCTTCATCGTCCGTGTGATGAACAGTTACCCAAAGTCTTTCAGGGTCTAGTTGTAGTACATCAGTGAAAAACTCCCACGCTAAAGGTATAGCTTCTTCCTTGAAATAATCTCCGAAACTGAAATTTCCCATCATCTCGAAAAAAGTTAAGTGCCGACTGGTTCTGCCAACCTCGTCCAGATCATTATGCTTTCCTCCAGCCCGAACACACTTTTGCACTGTCGTTGCACGTCTGTATGGAGGATTCTCGATACCGAGGAAATAATTTTTGAAAGGGACCATTCCTGCATTCGTGAAAAGGATTGTGTCATCGTGAGGAATCAGACTTGCAGAGGGTACAACCTCATGTCCTCGTTTTTCAAAAAAAGTAGTAAACGCGCTTCTGAGTTCTCTGGCTTTCATTAAAACAATCCTACAGTGCAATAACAAAGCATAATTTTATGCCACAGCATTGTTATATTATTGCGCGCTTTTCACACTGGTTAGTTTATTAATCGTTTAGAATCAGAATGCCGTTTCGGGAATTTTTTCCTGCACGGTTTGGGAGCCTGCCTTGGTATTTTCCTGCGATTCGTTTACCTTCACCAGTCACGCTAGAAATCGTTGATTTTGTAGCTTTGACACTATTCTCAAGGAAATTTGTTGCAAATGAAGCCGTATATTCAGTCGCACGTTTCTTAACCACTCGTTTCATCCAAAGAGATGAACTTAGTCCAGCACCAAATCCCGCAGCAATCCAGATAATTCTCTTAAACATACTTACACCATAGCTGACTTAGCGCCCTTTACAAGCGAGATTGCAGCTTGAAATTTTAACTACCTATCCCAAAGCTCATCGCTTTCGATAGTCTGTTGAGTCATGGTTTTAAGGTTGTGCGGACACGCCTGCCTAGCTAAGGTATCATTCCTTTATGACTTCTCTTGATTCCAACCGGTTTGACGTAACAAGTTTTGAGGACGTAATGCCACCTGCTCAAAACTACAAGGATGGGAACCCAACAATAATTAATCTAATTGCGGAGCCGAAGGATGTAGGCCGGAGAATCGTTGATTTTTTCTCCGGCCTAGCATTTGGCACAGAAGGAACGTTTGAGAAAGTAGCGGAAGGCATCTACCTAATCACCCCCTCAGATAGTGGCGATTAAATCAGGTTGTATCCGGGGATAATCTTAGACCCAACTCTTCAAGGTGTGTTGAATCAAGTGGTGTTGGCGCATTGGTTAAAGGATCGCTTCCCGACTGCGTTTTTGGAAATGCAATAACCTCACGGATATTCTCTTCCCCTGCAAGCAAAGCAACAAGACGGTCAATACCAAATGCGAATCCGGCATGAGGAGGGGCCCCATATTTAAAAGCATCGAGCAGGAAACCAAATTTTTGCTCAGCTTCTTTATCTTGAATTCCTAACATATTAAAAATCTTTGCCTGGATATCTTTCTTATGAATCCTCACACTTCCTGAGCCTAATTCCCATCCGTTGAGAACGAGATCATAGGCTTGAGATCGAATTGATAAATATTCTTCACCTGAGGCAGTGTCCAGCATCGTAAGATCATCAGGGTGCGGCATGGTGAATGGATGATGTGCGGGTATCGGCTCCCCGCTATCTGTTACAGATTCAAATAGAGGGAATTCTGTAATCCACAAGAAGTTTAATCCTCCCTCACCTACTGGAGGTCGAGCTATTTCTAGCCTTAAAAGACCCAAAATGTGGTTGACGGTTCGCCTCTGATCAGCGATTACAAAAACCATGTCACCTGCGTCTGCACCCATTGAGGACGCAAGTTGGTCAATTTCTTTGTCCGACATGAATTTTGTAAGAGCTCCTTCCAGAGATGAATTTTCACCAACCCTGAACCAAGCGAGACCTTTTGCGCCCCAGTTCTGACACTTTTCAGTTAACGAGTCAATGGCATTTCTTCCGAGTATCTCTGCACCTTTCGGGTAGAGGATGCCTTTGACACAGTCAACTTTGAAGACGTTAGCTTCCGTGTTTTGGAAGATATCTGATAGTTCTACAAGTTCCATTCCAAACCTAGTATCGGGTTTATCGGATCCAAACCGCTCCATAGCATCGTGCCAAGTCATCGTAGGTATCTCTCCAGGCCTCTCACCTGTAATGTTCTCAACAGAATCTTTTATCGCTTCAGAGACAAATGACAGCACATCTTCTTGGGTTACGAAACTTGCTTCCATATCAAGCTGCATAAATTCGAATTGTCTATCGGCCCTAAGATCTTCATCCCTTAGACAACGGGCAATTTGGTAATATCTATCAATACCCCCGACCATGCATAATTGTTTAAAGATTTGTGGGCTTTGTGGCAAAGCATAGAAGTTCGTCGGATGGAGCCTAGAGGGAACAACGAAGTCTCTCGCCCCTTCTGGTGTTGATGCGATCAACATAGGAGTTTCTATTTCAACGAATCCCTGCTTTTCCATTGCTTTACGAATTGCGCTATTGACTTTAGCTCGTATTCTCAAATTCTTTTGCATTCGTGTTTTGCGCAAATCAAGGTAGCGGTGTCGAAGTCTGATATTTTCATCAACATCCGAACGTTCATGCATAGGGAACGGCGGTGGCTCAGCTGATGATAATAGCTCTACCGAACAGTCTCCGAGTTCGACTTCGCCAGTGGATAGCTTTTCGTTACTTTTCCCCTCAAAGCGGGAGCGCACAGTTCCGGTAATTGAGACAACAAACTCGGATCGAAGATCTAATTTTTCATCAACCACGCATTGGATTATGCCAGTATGGTCACGGAGGTCAATAAATGCTAAATGCTCGCTGTGCACCCGGCGTGTGTCCACCCAACCACAAACAGTCACGGTTGAATCGATATCGCTTGATCTTAACTCGCCGCAGTAATGAGTTCGCATGGTCATTTTGTCGCCTCCTGTAACATTTCCGGTAAAATCTTTGTTAATGACTGGCGGTCGAGAGCAATTTGTGTTCCGTTGCCTCTTAAGTCTCGAAGGGTAACCTGATTTTCGTCGAGTTCATCAGTTCCTATGATGATTGCTAGCTGAGCCCCTGACCTGTCAGCTGCCTTCATTTGAGATTTCATGGATCGGTGGTCAAAACTTCTATCTACACTTAATCCGATTCTCCGCAATTCATCTGCCAAAATAAGTGCCTCATCTCCACCAGTAGTGTCAATAATGTAGATTTCTAAGTCATTAATTGGGAAAGAAATGTTTTCGGCTTCACAGGCTAGCAACGTTCGATCTATGCCGATGGCAAAACCGATGCCTTCTGTGGGCGGGCCACCTAGAGCCTCAACGAGTCCGTCATAGCGCCCTCCTCCTCCCACAGCATTCTGAGCTGCATCAAGATTAGGAGCAACAAATTCAAATGTTGTTTTCGTATAGTAATCCAAACCTCTGACTAGCCTTGGAGTCAACTCATACTCTATTCCCAGCATAGAAAGACCTTCCTGAACAATTTGAAAATGTTTATTGGAATCGTCATTTAGGAAATCTGATATAACTGGTGCACGGTTTATTACTGCTTGATCTTGTTCTCGTTTAGAATCAAGAACACGCAAAGGGTTTCTAAGCATTGTGTTTCGTGACTGTTCACTGAGGTCCGCCTGATTTAAATTAAAGTAATTGACCAGGGCATTGTTGTAGTTGACTCTGGTCTCAGCATCGCCTAGTGAGTTTAGAAGTAACTTAGTGTTTGATAGCCCTGCTTTTTGAAAGAATCTTGAAGCCAAACTTATGATTTCGACATCAGCATGAGGGTCTGGAGATCCAAGTAACTCTCCTCCTACTTGCAGAAATTGACGGTAGCGACCTGCCTGAGGCTTTTCATATCTGAATTGGGGTCCTTGGTACCAAACTTTCCATGGAGTAATTGGCCGATGCTGAGCGAAAGCGCGGCAAATACTTGCTGTTAGTTCTGGTCGGAGAACAAGGTGTTGAGGGTTCTTAGGGTCTTTATCAAAGAGGTCAAACATTTCTTTCGTTACGATCTGAGAGCTATCACCAAGTCGCTGAAAAACTCCAATATCTTCAAATACCGGTGAGATAATCTGACCGTAACCGCCGGAGTTTAAAACTTCTTCAAAGATACTCAGAAGATAGCTGACTCTATTTGATTCCGGCGCCATTACATCTCGTGTCCCTTTAGGGGCTTGGAACTGTGATTTACTCATGTGGCAAGACTACAGGGTTGATGGTCCTTATGGTGCCATTAAATAGCGTGAATGGAATGTGAAGCTATTGGGGTTTTCGCCAGTAGTACTCTAACGCATCAGATAAACGGTTCACTGCAGCATCAATAGCTAAAATATCGTATCCATCTGAGTCATTCACCGTGAATAAGACCCACCTTATTTGATCTGCAGAAAGCAGTTTAGGAGTTTCGCTGTCAGGGTCATACTGATCGGCTTTGATCTTTTGTATTTCCTCATCCGTCGATTCCTCAAATACTTGAAGTGTGTCGGCAATCAAATTCAAAAACTTATCAACTTCTGCTTTTTCATATCCAATTTCTGCTACTACTGGGGGCGAGAGTTCTCTTAGTCTTTGACTGGTAATAGTCGGAGTTGCAGCGGGTACTTGATCCGTTGAGTAATTCAATTCCGTGCTAGAGTTTGATACCGATTTCTGGTTTGGTGTCTTTTGACTGAGGAATGAATCTAGATAATCGTCGACCTCCTTGGGGTCATAGCCTCTTTTATTAGTCAAAGAAAACGTCACATTTTTAAGTTTTGTGCCAATTGTCTTGGTCTTACCGTCTACTTGCCATTTGTTTAATTTTCGAAGGAAGAGATCAACCTCCGATATCTTGTATCCATTTGTCTGAACAATTTTAAATTTCATCATTAATATCTATTGGCTGATGTTGGAATGAGATGAGCCTTTAGTATGCCATTACTTATGATCATGATTTTGCCTTCTGAAGTGATGGCCCTTTATTGTTCCCTGGCAAAATTCGATATGCGTCGTATACTCCATCAACTTGACGTATGAGACTTATCAACCAGTCCAAGTGACGGCCATCCCCTAATTCGAACTCAAAGTTCATAACGCTGACTCTGTCAGTTCCAGTTCGAGTAGAGCTTGAAATAATGTTTACTCTTGCATCAGATAAGACTGTTGAAACATCTCCAAGTAATCTTGTTCGATCAAACGCCTTTACTTCTATGGACGCTACAAAGGTGCCTCCTCGTTTGTCATCCCATTCCACGTCTATCAACCGGTTCGCATGCCCGGAAGCCAAAGCTGCACCATTGGCACAATCGCTTCGGTGGATGGAAACCCCTCGACCTCGTGTGACGAAACCCATTATTTCGTCTGGTGGAACAGGCGTGCAACATTTAGCGAGTCTTATCATGACGTCGTCGACGCCCTCAACGACAACTCCTACTTCGTTATCTCGTTTTCTTTTTGTTTTCCCTACTTTTTTATCTCGGTGGCTTGGTAGTGGAGCTGGAATTCCTTGTGAAGACCCTGATTTTTTAAGGATTTCAAGAAATCGTCCGGCTACGCTTTTCGGATTTACATTTTGTTCTCCGATAGCTGCATAAAGTGCTTCTGAATCCGAATAATTTAGTGTTTCACAGACTTCTTGCAAGGTTTCGCTCTTCAAGAGTTTGAAGGTAGGTAAACCTTCCTTGCGTAAAGATTCAGCAAGCGCTTCTCGCCCAGCATCGATAGCGTCTTCTCTTCTTTCACGCGTGAACCACTGACGAATTTTTGAACCCGCTCTGTGCGTTTTTGCAAATCTTAACCAATCTTGCGATGGCCCCGCATCTTGGGCATTACTCGTTAATATTTCTACTGTATCACCGGACTGCAGAACTGTATCTAAGGGGACAAGGCGTTTGTTTACTCGAGCGCCTCTGCAGGCATGGCCCACCTCTGTGTGTATTGTGTATGCAAAGTCAATAGGAGTTGATTTTGATTCAAGGGTCACGACTTCACCTTTGGGTGTAAACACAAAAACCTCATCTTGGTCTAAGTCCATCTTTAAGTTAGTCATGAATTCAAGTGGATCCTCGGTTTCCTCTTGCCAGTCAACAATGCGTGAAAACCACATGTATTCTTTTTCATCTACTTGTTCTTTATAACTAAAATGTGCAGCTGCACCATGTTCAGCTCTGTGATGCATATCACGTGTTCTTATTTGAACTTCAAGTGGCTTTCCTTGAGGGCCAATGACTGTGGTGTGGAGGGATTGATAGAGGTTAAATTTGGGCATTGCTATGTAATCCTTAAACCGTCCTTGTACGGGGTGCCAAGTCGCATGGATTGATCCGAGCGCCCCATAACAGTCTTTAACCGATTCGACTATTACCCTAATGCCCATAAGGTCGTAGATTTCATCAAACTCTCTACCTTTGATTACCATCTTTTCGTAGATGCTCCAGAAATGTTTCGGTCGGCCATGCACTTCTGCTCCCACCATCAATTCATCAAGCCGAGACTTAACATCAGCTAAAATCTGTGCAAGATAGAGATCCCTTTCGGGAGCCCTATCGGCTATCATTTGGTCAATTTGGGCGTACCATTTGGGGTGCAAAGCAGCGAAAGAAAGATCCTCGAGTTCATTTTTAAGCCCTTGCATACCTAATCGATGGGCAAGAGGGGCATAGATATCTAGCGTCTCGGTTGCTATCCGCTGCTGTTTCCACTTAGGCAATGACGCAATTGTTCGCATGTTATGAAGCCGATCTGCGAGCTTGATGAGAAGGACTCTGATGTCTTTTGCGACTGCTACTAACATTTTTCTCATTGAAGCAGCTTGTTGAGCTTCTTTAGTTTCGAATTTTATTCGCTCTAGTTTGGTTACACCATCGACGATAGAAGCTACTTCATGTCCGAATACTTCTTCGATACGTTCAAATGCCTCTTCTGTATCCTCAAGAGTGTCGTGAAGTAAAGCAGCTATGATCGTTGACTCATCAAGCCCCAGAGATGCAACAATCTCCGCAACTGCAACAGGGTGGGTAATATAAGCGTCCCCGGATTTACGAATTTGGCCATCGTGTGCCTCTTGGGCTTCTTGGTATGCTCGTTTGATTTGATCTGTTTCTATAGCAGCATGATGCCTCAAGAACATTTCCAACACCTGATTAAGTTCAGCAGAGGGTTCCTCTTCAATCCGATTCCACAAGCTAACTTTTTTTGTAATCAAGCTCATGCCTACAAGCCTATCTTAGGCAAGCACTAGTCGTAAGTCAGAAGGGCATGATGCGGGTAATTTGCTATCTCTTTCCTTCCATTCAAGAACTCAAGCGACGCTAGGAATATAAATCCGACAACTCTTCCACCGATACGTTCAACAAGTTTTGCAGCAGATTTCGCAGTTCCACCAGTTGCGAGAATATCATCAACAATCAGCACATTAGACCCCTCAGGTACAGCACCACATTGCATCTCGAGAGAGGATTCACCGTACTCCAAAATATAGTTTTGGGCTACAGTTTCACCCGGCAGTTTGCCTGGCTTTCGAATGGGGATGAAGCCCAAATTTAGGAAGTTAGCTACTGCTGAACCAAGGATGAACCCGCGAGCTTCAATACCAGCGACATACTCTACCTCTTCAACTTCAAATGAGTGCGCCATCAGCGACACCGCTGTTGTAAAGGCAGTCGCATTTCCTAATAAAGGAGATACGTCTTTGAAGTTGACTCCTTCACGGGGAAAATCCGGAATATTTTGAATAAATCGTTTCAGATCGGTTACGGATAGTGACATCTCAATTATTTGCGTTTTTTCCTTGGCCTCGGGGGAATGGCTGGGTTTGATGGCACCTTAACAGCTGCCTGAGAATTTTTTGATCTTTTCTTTACTGCCTCACTTAACCGGTAGGACCTATTGCTATCTGAGTCCGCATCACCAAATTTATTCCTCAAGGTCGTCGCTATAGGTGCCGCAACGAAAAGTGACGAAAAGGTTCCAATTATAAGGCCGATAAGCAATGCCAAGGCGAATTCTCTTAAAGTGACTGCCCCCATGATGCCAGACCCAACAACCAAAACCGAAACAACAGGCAGAATAGAAGTGATACTGGTATTTACGGACCGCATAAATACCTGATTCAGCGCCTTTTCCACTACTAACGTATAAGTTAGTTTTGAGTTGG